>Ga0207789_1000535_pt1 | contig 12866 bp, 10 predicted proteins | sample HigsolmetaGSP12D_FD_184840 | JGI IMG/M metagenome (GOLD analysis project Ga0207789, IMG submission 184840) | High solid enriched microbial communities from the Joint BioEnergy Institute, USA - SP1-2-D (SPAdes) | ecosystem: Engineered > Bioreactor > SSF (Solid state fermentation) > Aerobic >...
GACCGCAGCAACTGTTCATGAAATTCCTGCCTTAGAAGATGTGGAAGCGGAAGAATTAAGGCATGTCATTTCCAACTTAGCAAGGGTGGCGGATGAAGATGTTTGAGAAGAAACGAATGCACCCGATCTCGGTTATATTATATATACTAAAAACTATTAAAGAGGCAGTTTTCCCAATCATTATCATGTTTATTCTAGGTGGAAGTGGTGAAGATGCCTCCATACTCGATTTATTGATTCGTTACGGCATTCCGTCCTTTATCATTTTTTTTACGGTCATTAGTGGAATAGTCAATTGGTTCCGTTTCACTTACTGGATTGAAGATGGAGAATTACGAATTGAATATGGTTTGTTTGTTAGGAAAAAACGATATATTCCTTTTGAGCGGATTCAAAGTATTTCGGTGACTGAAGGTATTTTGCAGCAGCTCTTTGGTTTAGCAAAAATTACGGTCGAAACGGCAGGTGGCTCTCTAGATGAATCGGAAGCACAATTAGTTGCCATCAAAAAAGAGGAAGCGGAAAATATCCAGTCATACATAAAACAATCAAAGAAAAAACAATATATCCATGCGGAAACTTCTGATGAACAGATGACAACAATAGCTACGGATACCTCCACTTTTAAAGAGGAGTTTGTAGACATTATTTATCAAGCGAATCTGAAAAATATTTTTTTAATGGCAATAACAAACGGTGGAGCTATTGGTGTAATTACTGCTGTCATTGCCTTTATCTCACAATTTGATGATTTGATACCTTATGAAAAAATTTACACAGAAGCACAATTATTTATGGCAAGCAGTATTTTGCTTTTTATTGTTTTGTCATTATTCGTTATCTTATTCGCTTATTTGATTGCAATTGTACAAACGATGTTAAAATATTATGATTACAAAGTGGAAAAAACTGAGAAAAATTTAATCATTTCCCACGGATTGTTGGAAAAACGAAAAATAACCGTTCCCATTCACCGGATTCAAGGTATCGAAATCATTGAAAATCCTTTGCGACGCCTTTTTGGTTATGTAACTTTCCAAGTAATTAATGAAGGCAGGACGAATTTGGAAGAACCGGGAAAAGTGATCATTTGTCCGTTAATAAAAAATCAGGAAATTCCTGCTATTGTAAAAAGTTGCTTGCCGGATTATCAAGTAGACGTTGAACTTGGAACCTTACCAGACCGTGCGAAAATTCGTTATATGTTACGACCGGCTTATGTTATTTGTATCCCTGCGATTATTGGTGCATATTTTTTACGTCCATTTGGATGGTTATTATTGCTGCTCATTCCGTTATCTATGCTTTTCGGCTATCGAAGTTATCGGGGAGCGGGATGGAACACGAGTGGACAGCAATTGACCCTTCGTAGCAGATGGATTCAAACAACGACGTTTTATACGTTTAAAAATCGAATCCAATCATTAGAGGTTTCCAAAAACTGGTTTCAACGGCGAAAGAATCTAGGAACCATCTATTCAAATGTTATGTCGGGTAGCGGTCGTGTGGCCGATTTAGATGAATCTGTTGTCAACGCAATCTATCAATGGTATTCCCGAACAGAGGTGGACTAAGAAAATACTAGGAGTCATGAACTTAACTACAAAACTTGTAAGTTCTTTTCTTGTGATAAAAAGGGCTCAATAAGTGAAATGAGCCTTTTTTAAAAGATAAGAAGTATAAAAATATAAGTAAAAAACTTGGGGTGAGTTCCGTGTCTAGCTCCAAGCGCCAGCGACTGAGAAACTAGCTCCTCTTTAATGTGCTCCTGCGCCAAAGCCTATTCGAGGAAGCGGATGTTCAGCTCGTCGCAAAGCTTCATGAAGTAAGTCATGGAAGGTTACTCATGGAGTTTATCAAGTAGCTGCCTTCCTTGAAAAAGCTAATCGCTTTTTCTTCGTGCGATGCCTACTCAAGAAGCAAATCTGTTCTCATTGCGGGGCCAAAGTTTGTACATCGCGATTAGAGCACGACTCGCGCTTTTCCTATATTTGGTTAGAAATATTTTTCACTAGCGTATATAAACTAGTTCGAATATTTTCCTCCTCTGTTCACGGGATTCTTTCTCATACATATGTTTAAGAAATTATATTGATTTTTTTATAATAAGAAACCCGCAAAGACATCCCCATAAAAACCCGCCGAGATGTGCATAAATATTTGTATTTTTTTCCACAAATGTAAATAGGAGTGCCAAAATAATAATTACCAGTAAACCATTTTTCTGTTGATTAGGCAACTTATTCAAGTAGATTAACACAGCAAAAACACCTAATAATCCGAAAACTGCTCCGCTTGAGCCGACATGAATAAAAGTCAGGGGCGTGAAAATATATGTAAAAACATTGGCAAAAATTCCAGAACTCAAGTAAACTAACAGAAAAGTTGAATTTTTTGTTCGTTCTTCAAGAAGTGAACCGATAATAATCAAGGAAAGGCAATTGAACAGCAAATGATTAAAGTTACTGTGGATAAAAATGGGTGTAACCAGTCTCCACCATTCACCATTTGCAATTAAGATATTAACACCTATCATTTTCTCTGCGATCCAGCGGTTTGGAAAAATCGGCAAAGTAATGAATAGGAAAAATAAAATATTGATCCCAACTAATATAAATATGACTGGGTGTGTTCGAATAAAATCTTTCAATACCCTTGTCTGATTCATGTTTGCACCTCACCATACCATTTGCTTTTTTACCTATACTTGTACATTATGTATATGAAAGAATGTGAAAAATAGAAGGTGGTAAAATGATAAAAGGGACAGGAATTGATATTGTCGAAATTACCCGAATAAAAAAGGTTTATGAACATAATGAACGGATTAAAGAGCGGGTTTTGACAGATAAAGAGCAACAAATCTTTGAACAATTATCGCCAAAACGAAAAATAGAATTTTTAGCAGGGCGTTTTGCCGCAAAAGAGGCCTTTTCAAAAGCATACGGTACGGGAATTGGAAAGGATTTATCTTTTCATGATATTGAGATCGAAACGGATGCCAGGGGCAAACCTTATCTCATTAAACCGGATGTCCACGCCCATTTATCAATTAGTCATAGCGATAACTATGCAATCGCACAAGTGATCATTGAGGAGGAAAATTAAACTTTATTGCTTAGCCACTCTCCTCAATTTCTAATGTTGAATCAGCAATCGTCTAGAAACGTAATTGCATATTCACTCATTGTTTAAGGCTCCCAAATCAAAGAAAAGTTTAAGTAGAAAATTTCAGAATTGAGTAAAGGTAAGATGATGTGGCCAGAGCTGACACAATGGTGGTTCAGTTAGATTTAAAAGCAAAACACTTTGATGGGTCTAACGCCAACCTCCTATAATCGGTATCCAATCTTTAGCATATTTTAAAAGTTTGTCTCATATATTCATATTGCAAGATTAAGGAGACAAGACTTCTCCTCACATGATTGAAATAAAGGGGTTGGAAATATGAAAAAAGGCTGGATCTATCTATTTGCTGGACTTTTGTTTATTGTGTTTTTGGCAGGTTGCGGTTCGAAAACGAAGGAAGAAGTCATCCAAGAATTGAATAAAAAAACCGAGGAATTAAAAGGATATAAACTTGATGCCAAAATGACTTTAACAATGGGAAATGAGGCACAAGAATATCAAATTGAAGTTTGGCATAATAAACCTGAATTATACCGTGTCCATATGAAAAATGCCAAGCGGGAACAAAGTCAAATGATTTTAAGAAATAAAGAAGGTGTATATGTACTAACACCTGCACTTAATAAAAGCTATAAATTCCAGAGTGAATGGCCGAAAAACAGCAGTCAACCATATTTATACGAATCGCTTGTCCAAGATTTATTGGAAGATGGTAACGCGAAAATGACTGAAACAGATAAGCATTATGTATTTGAAGCAAAAACTCGATACCAATATAATAAAATGTTGCCTTTGCAAGAAATTACGTTTAATAAAAAAGATTTCACGCCGGTTTCTGTGAAAGTCATGGATTCTGATCGGAATGTGAAGCTTGCTGTTGAGTTTTCAAAGGCGGAATTCAATGCGAAATTTGATACTGGTTCTTTTGATTTGAACAGAAATATGACCAGTGCCCAAATGGAAGCCCCTGCGAGTACTGTGGAAAAGGATGCAAATTCTGAGCTAACTGTAAAAATACCAACAGAGGAAATGGCCGGAACTACACTCGTTGATGAGCAGGAAATAATCACATCGAATGGAAAACGTGTTATTTTAACATATGATGGTGAGAAAGCCTTTACGTTAATGCAAGAACATGTCGAAGTTCTTGAGACATCCGGTATGTCACCAACGGCCGTTAAGGGTGATCCAGTTGATTTAGGCTTCACGATTGGTGCTTTGACGGACCATTCCTTGATTTGGACGGACGGTAATGTTGAATATATGATAGCTTCTAAAAACTTGACAAAAGAAGAAATGGTTATGTTGGCAAAATCAGTTCAAAATGTTTCTGTTGAGAAGTAATTTTATAATGATGTAAAAATTAATGTTCATTTGATTGCGTTACCTTTGGTAATGAGTTAGTCAAACTGTTTCCAATCATGACTATAAATTTTTTGCAGGAGGTCTATCCTGAAATAAGCACTATCAAACATCGAGAGTGTGTGTGAATTTCGAGGATGACCTTTTTATTTTTTGCACAATTTCAATCATTGGGGCGAGGCTACTGACAAAGTGCAAAATAATCTTGCTAAAAACCATATTAAGCTGTATTTCTGGCTATCCCTACTGTGGAACTTATTCGAATAGTTTTTCTGCGTCACATGAAGTAAATCATGGAAGATTACTTATGGAGTTTGCCCAAGTAGCTGCCTTCCTCAAAAATGCTAAACGCATTTTTCTTCGTGCGATGCTTATTCGAGGAAGCGAATCTGTTCCCATTGCGGGTCAAAGTTTGTACGTCGCGATTAGGGCACTACTCGCGCTTTTCTTATACGTTAAGAATGTATAAATTTCCAGCAAAGAAGCAAATTCGACGTAGTTGGAAATTTTAAGAATGAAGTATAAGAGCAACTACGGCTCTGCTCTCGCCCAAAGGCTCGACAATTGCCAAGTTTTCTTTATATAAAACAGATAATAAAAGATGGTTGGAAAGGTTAAAAAATTTTGACATTTAGAAAAATGTTCAAACTGAATGTTAAACGGTCGAATTTTGCATAAAAATCGACTATTTTGGCTGATAATAGTGAGGAAGTGAAAGAAATGACTTTTCATTATGATAAATAAATGATACTATGTATAAAGAAGCAAAGTGAGTAGTTGGAGGTGTCTTTTGTGTCTGAATCCAGCGCAACACAAGAAATACTAGTAAACTTGCCGCAAAGTCTATTACTGGAAATGGATGGATTTATTAAACAAGAAAATGTGAATCGCGATGAGTTGATTTATCAAGCGACAAAAATGTTTTTACGTGAAAGGAAAAAAAGACACATTCGAGAATCCATGAGACGGGGATATATGGAAATGGCCAAAATAAATTTGACGATAGCATCGGAAAGCTTTCAGGCTGAATATGAGGCAGAACATACAGTTGAGAGACTAGTAAGCGGAGGATAAGCCTTTGATTGTTAAACGAGGCGACGTTTTCTTTGCCGACCTTTCCCCTGTCGTTGGTTCAGAACAAGGAGGCGTCCGTCCTGTTCTCATATTACAGAATGACATAGGGAATCGGTTCAGTCCAACTGTGATTATTGCAGCGATCACTGCTCAGATTCAAAAGGCAAAATTACCTACACATGTAGAAATCGATGCAAAAAAATATGGCTTTGAACGAGACTCGGTTATACTTCTAGAACAAATTCGAACAATTGATAAACAGCGACTTACCGATAAAATTACCCATCTGGATGAAGAGATGATGGAAAAAGTTGATGAGGCGTTGCAAATCAGTTTAGGATTGATCGAATTTTGAATGAATGCAAGAACGACGCTCTTGAATGAAAATAAGAGCGTTTTTTCATACATATGTTTGGAAAAAAGCGGTAAGTTTCTTAAGAGTGGGGAAGGTGTTCATTTCTATGTTTGTTCTGCCAAAAGGTAAGTCATAATGGCTTATCTTTTTTTAGCTAAAAGCGTTTTAGAAACATCAATAGGAACCAGTAAAAATTTTTCTAAATCAGCACCTTTAAGCTCTTTCGCGAATTGACTTCTTCTTACCCCTTGTTTATTATTAGGTAGTCTCATTGACTATGTCCTCCTTGTATGAGTAGGTGATTGAGTTAAACTTGGTTAAGTACTTCAATCGTAGCATAGTCATGAGACTTTTTTGTACAAAATTTTTACTTCATACACCAGGAAAGTATAAATTTTTCAATTTCTACTTTTTTTACACATAAGTGCACAAGGAAAGCTTCGCGGGAATACATCGTAGCAAAAAAATTTTATATTTTTTCGGTGAACGAGAGCGACTTCGGTAGCATTAACTCGCAAGCGAAAATGTTTTTTCGCTGAACGACGGCACTTTGGTTTGCCTAAAGACTCGGACGCCCGCGTTTTCTTTATTTTCCAAGTTCACAACGCAAAGCTCAAAGCGGAAAGTCAAAATTGATTTACTTACTTTTTTCAATCATAATAAGGTAGTGCTGAAAATGTAATAATGGGAGTGAATACATTGGAGCAAACCATTGATAAACAAATGGAATTAATGAAACAAGTGGCAAAGGAATTAGCCATTAAGCTAACACAAGTAAAAAATGTTATTGATTTAACTAATGAAGGCAATACAATCCCTTTTATAGCAAGATACAGGAAAGAACGGACGGGGGCTCTAGATGAAGTTGTTATCCGTGATATCCTTGACCGTTGGAATTATTTGTTAAATTTAGAAGAACGGAAAGCGGAAGTTATCCGGATTATCGACGAACAAGGAAAATTGACGAAAGATTTGGCGGGCAAAATTGAAAACGCAACAAAACTTCAAGAGGTAGAAGATTTATACCGACCATATAAACAAAAGCGTAGAACAAAAGCAAGCATCGCCAAAGAACGAGGATTAGAACCGCTAGCAAGTTGGATGATGACCTTCCCGGAAACAGGGGAATTACAACAGGAAGCTCGTCGCTTTATTAATGAAGAACTTGAAGTCTATACAGTAGAAGATGCTATCATCGGGGCAAAGGATATCATTGCTGAAATGGTTTCAGATAATGCAGAGGTGCGAAAATGGATTCGTATTGAAACGATGAAACACGGTATGATTGCATCAGCTGTAAAAGATGAAGAAAAGGATGAAAGAAAAGTATATGAAATGTATTATGACTATGAAGAACCTGTAGGGAAGATTGTTCCACATCGAATTCTTGCTTTGAATCGCGGGGAGAAAGAAGGAATTTTAAAAATTTCTGTAAAACCTGATATCGAAAAAATCATTACTTACTTAAAGCAGACGTTTATGAAAGATGAGCACTCACCAGTTGCCTCTGAAGTCATGCTTGCGATTGAGGATGGTTATAAACGATTAATTCAACCTTCAATTGAGCGGGAGGTTCGGAATGAATTAACGGAAAAGGCTGAAGAACAGGCAATCCATATTTTTTCTGAGAACTTGCGAAAATTGTTGTTGCAGCCTCCATTAAAAGGAAAAATTGTCTTAGGTGTCGACCCGGCGTATCGGACCGGCTGTAAATTAGCGGTTGTCGATGATACTGGGAAAGTCCTACATATTGATGTCATCTATCCGCATCCACCGTTATCAAAAAAAGCCGAGGCGGAAAATAAAGTTATGGGGATAATTGACAAATTTAAGGTTGAAATGATTGCGATTGGGAATGGAACAGCTTCACGTGAAACCGAAGAATTCATCGCTGAAATTTTAACAAAGTTAGATGGTGGAAATACCTACTATATGATCGTTAATGAAGCGGGTGCTAGTGTCTATTCAGCATCAGATCTTGCACGGGAGGAGTTTCCTGATCTTCATGTTGAAGAAAGAAGTGCTGTCTCAATTGCCCGAAGGTTACAAGATCCTTTAGCTGAAATAGTGAAAATTGACCCGAAATCAGTTGGTGTCGGTCAATATCAACATGACGTTTCCCAGAAAAAATTGCAAGAATCACTTACTTTTGTAGTTGAGACGGTCGTTAACCAAGTCGGTGTCAATGTAAATACAGCATCCGCATCGCTTTTGCAATACGTCTCAGGTCTTTCCAAAACAGTTGCTAACAATATGAAAAAATATCGTGAGGAAAACGGAAAATTTAAAAATCGGGATGAACTGAAAAAAATTCCCCGCCTTGGTGAAAAAACGTATGAACAATGTATTGGTTTTCTTCGGATTGTTGATGGTGATGAACCATTAGATCGGACAAGTATCCATCCCGAAAATTATCCAATCGTCAGACGCTTGCTGGAGAAACTAGGCTTTTCAACAACAGATATTGGTTCCGAAAAACTAATTCAACGTTTAAATGAAGTCAATGGTAATGATTTGGCTGCTGAACTTGAGGTAGGAGAATTTACTTTAAAGGATATTTTCGATGCATTAAAAAGGCCGGAACGAGATCCGCGTGATGATTTACCAAAACCGTTACTTAGAAAAGATGTATTGAAGATGGAAGATTTAAAACCGGGTATGGAACTTCAAGGAACCGTTCGGAACGTCGTCGATTTTGGTGCATTTGTTGATATCGGCGTTAAGCAAGATGGCCTCGTCCATATTTCAAAAATGAGTAACCAATATGTTAAACACCCGCTTGATGTTGTTTCCGTCGGTGACATTGTAACCGTTTGGGTGAACGATGTCGACGTGAATAAAGGGCGGATTTCCTTGTCGATGTTAAAGGAAAATTAAACGGAAACAGTTGATCTCCATAATAAGGATTCGTAAAGTTAAAATAGGTAGTTGCCTGGCCTGTTGAAAAATATTTACAATCATATAATCAATGGTCGGTATTGCCAGTCACAGTAAAGTCATTTATTGGAAAAAGCAAGCCCCTTCTGTAAATCTCATTCAGGAGGGGCTTTCATGATCATTTGACCAATCTTAAGGATGGCCGTAATAGTAAAGATTTGTTACAAGGATGCCAAAGGGTTTTATGATATTTTGATCTTACTAAATTAATGTACTGCTTAGAACAATGTAAAAAAAATTAGGAGCAATTTTTTCTCATATAAAAATACCAGCACTGATTTAATAACTTAATTTGGTAACGATTTTTCTCTAAAAAAGCCTTTTGTATTTGACTTTTAAACCAACTCGGCAATATTTTTTCCCTCCTTTTAGAAAAAGCCATCCCCACAATTCATAATAAAAAATGTTAAAGGTGTGTCATGTCTTCACATAATTACTATCATTTAACTGTTTTTTGCACAAATTTTATACAAAAGTTTTTTATGTGTGTATAATTAATCTATGATCATATGGGTTGTCAGTGTACTGTTTTTATAAAAAGGGATTTTAATTATAGGTGGAACGATAAATGAATGATCAGCAGCTCCAAAAATTAGTTGAAAAAATTTCATTGGAATATTTTAATAGACCTTTTAAACATCATGCTGTTTTTAATAAAAGACTGCGTACTACTGGTGGCAGATACATACTGAATTCAGGTAATATTGAAATTAATAAAAAATATTATGATGTGTATGGTGAAAAGGAATTAGTTGGTATCATTAAACACGAACTTTGTCATTACCATCTTCATCAAAATAAAATGGGTTACCGGCATAAGGATCAACACTTTAGACAACTTGCCAGTCAAGTCGGTGCGCCTCGGTACTGTACACCCTTACCTGAGACATTAAAAAGAAAACAGTCAGTGCAAATATATCAATATCAATGCTCTAATTGTGGTCTGATTTATAAGCGGAAGAGAAGAGTTGATACAAATCGCTTTGTTTGCGGGAAATGTGGCGGTCGATTAGTTAAGAGGGACATGTAAACACAAAGAGGATATGACAATTCATGGTTGATATATTTTTTGTTAGTACAGGTATGAAGGTGTCGAGTCTTTATTTAAATATATAAGAATTATGGGGAAATTAAAGAATAACGGTAAGTGTTTATGGATGATATAATACAACTTGGATATTAGTTGTAAAAGATGCCCCAAATTCTTTGAGTTATGCAAGTTTATCTGTCAATGACAATGCAACCGAATTAAATGTTGACTCGTGTTTATGGTAATATCAAAAGTGGGGCTTTCTTTTATTTTACCAACATGGTATAATAAAAGAATGCTTTTTCGAATGAACTTGAAATATCAAATAGGAATAAATGATTTGGCGTTCTTGATGAGATCATTAAGAACCTAATCACACTGGATCGACTAAGGAGTCGTAAGGATGTATGAGAGGTAGGGCATACGTCGTTTAGGTTTTATAAAAGAATATTACCGCGGAAATTTATCTTGAGATATATAGTGAACAAGTTTGAACATATTCGTAAAGTATGTAAGGCACCTGAACGGGTGCCTTTTTATAGGATAAGAAAGTATAAAAATACAAGTAAATAACTTTGGACGAGTTTAGTGTCTAGCTACAAGCGCCAGCGACTGAGAAACTAGTTCCCCTTTAATGTGCTCCTGCGCCAAGGCACATTCGAGGAAGCGGATGTTCAGCTCGTCGCAAAGCTTCATGAAATACATCATGGAAGATGATTCATGGAGTTTGCTCAAGTAGCTGCCTTCCTTGAAAAATGCTAAACGCATTTTTCTTCGTGCGATGCCTATTCAAGGAAGATTATTCAGAGTCCTCGATAATGCTAATGCATAATCTCGTGCGAAGGGCATTCAGAGAAGCACATTCAAGCACTCACGATTTGGCAACATCGGCTCGTTTCTCGCCGTGCTTCCTTTTCCTCGAAAAATGCTAGACGCATTTTTCTTCGTGCGATGTTTATTCGAGGAAGATTATTCAGAGTCCTTGAAAAAGCTAATTGCTTTTTCTTTGTGCGATGTTTATTCGAGGAAGATTATTCAGAGTCCTTGAAAAAGCTAATTGCTTTTTCTTTGTGCGATGTTTATTCGAGGAAGCAACTCTGTTCTCATTGCGGGGATGCCGTTTGTACGTCGCTATGCAGGCGCTTTGCGCTTTTCTAAAAAGATAAGAAAGTATAAAAATACAAGTAACTAACTTGGGATTAGTTTCATTGTCTAGCTCCGAGCGCCAGCGACTGAGAAACTAGCTCCCCTCCACTACGATAAGTCAACATCGGCTCGTCCCTCGCCGTGTTTCCTTTTCCTCGAAAATGCATTCGCATTTTCTTCGTGCGATGCTTATTCGAGGAAGCGAATCTGTTCTCATTGCGGGGATGCCGTTTGTACGTCGCTATGCAGGCGCTTTGAGCTTTTCTAAATTTGTTTTAGTTAGAAGTTGAGAGAGATGTTGAAAATAATGGGTAGTTATTGAAGATAAACAAGCTTCTTTGGACATAGTGCTGAGGCCACTGAAAAACAACTTGAAATAAGTTCACGCCTATATAGAACCGTAAAACTCATTTAAATATGGTATTTAACAAGCTTCTTTGGCATTTTTCCAGTGGCTTGCATGGCGCTTTGTCGGATGATAGCAAGCGTTTTGAAACTTTTTTTTCGTCAAAACAAAAAATGAGTTGCTCTTTTAGATAATTTTCTTTAACTTATTTCTATAATTTTTTGGTTGATAGATAAACAATGTATAAAAAACAAGTCTTAATAACTGATTGATCATTTAATATTGATTTTATAGGATAACCAAATGAAAAAAATAAAATAGAGTGTTGACAAAAAAAGTCAAACAAATTATAATAACAAAGGTCGAGTTGGTTGAGGGAATTAACTCTTGCCATTCCGCAGTAGCTCAGTGGTAGAGCAATCGGCTGTTAACCGATCGGTCGTAGGTTCGAATCCTACCTGCGGAGCTATTATTATGGCCCGTTGGTCAAGCGGTTAAGACACCGCCCTTTCACGGCGGTAACATGGGTTCGAGTCCCATACGGGTCATTTAATAATTATTTTTTGTTAGGTAATAATATCTTTAAAGGAAACATTGGGCTATAGCCAAGCGGTAAGGCAACGGACTTTGACTCCGTGATGCGCTGGTTCGAATCCAGCTAGCCCAGCCATTCCTTTTATAATTGGAATTATGAGCCATTAGCTCAGTCGGTAGAGCATCTGACTTTTAATCAGAGGGTCAGAGGTTCGAATCCTCTATGGCTCACTTTGTTATGATAAAACTATAGGAATGATAAATGCGGTCGTGGCGGAATGGCAGACGCGCTAGGTTGAGGGCCTAGTGGGTGAATAACCCGTGGAGGTTCAAGTCCTCTCGGCCGCACTAAAAAACAGTTGACAAAAACAAATTAGTTTAATATAATATATAAGTCCTACTTGCGCCTGTAGCTCAACTGGATAGAGTGTCTGACTACGGATCAGAAGGTTATGGGTTCGACTCCTATCAGGCGCGTTATGTTTGATTCAATAATGTAGAACAATTTACATTGGTGGAACAAACAGCCTAATATGCGGGCGAGGAAAGCTTCTATGAACTCGCTACAAGTTGCCTCGACGCATAAGTTAACATGAGTAAGCTAGAAGAGGAAGAGGCATGACAGAAGGCTGTCAAGTCTCAAAGTAAATATAAATAATAATTATGTATGCGGGTGTAGTTTAGTGGTAAAACCACAGCCTTCCAAGCTGTTGTCGTGGGTTCGATTCCCATCACCCGCTCCAAAATATTGAACCTTGAAAACTGAACAAGACAAAGCGTTTAAAAAACCATTTAAGTCAGTTTTAATTTTGAGCTTATCAAACACTTTTTGGAGAGTTTGATCCTGGCTCAGGACGAACGCTGGCGGCGTGCCTAATACATGCAAGTCGAGCGAACCAATAAGAAGCTTGCTTTTTGTTGGTTAGCGGCGGACGGGTGAGTAACACGTGGGT
>Ga0207789_1000537_pt1 | contig 12795 bp, 9 predicted proteins | sample HigsolmetaGSP12D_FD_184840 | JGI IMG/M metagenome (GOLD analysis project Ga0207789, IMG submission 184840) | High solid enriched microbial communities from the Joint BioEnergy Institute, USA - SP1-2-D (SPAdes) | ecosystem: Engineered > Bioreactor > SSF (Solid state fermentation) > Aerobic >...
AACACGTCTCAGTGCCTAATTTTACTTTGAAAGACCAGAAAGTGGCTCTGACAACAGCTCTTAATGCCAAATCTTGCTTTGATTGACTGAAAAATGGCACTGAAAACACGTCTCAGTGCCTAATTTTACTTTGAAAGACCAGAAAGTGGCTCTGACAACAGCTCTTAATGCCAAATTTTGCTTTGATTGACTGAAAAGTGGTACTGACAACACGTCTCAGTGCCTAATTTTCCCTCGATTGACTGAAAAGTGGTACTGACAACACGTCTCAGTGCCTAATTTTCCCTCGATTGACTGAAAAATGGTACTGACAACACGTCTCAATACCAAATTTTGCTTTGAAAGACCAAAAAGTGGCACTGACAACAGCTCTTAATGCCAAATTTTGCTTTGATTGACTGAAAAGTGGTACTGAAAACACGTCTCAGTGCCAAATTTTCCCTCGATTGACTGAAAAATGGCACTGACAACAGCTCTTAATGCCAAATTTTGCTTTGATTGACTGAAAAGTGGTACTGAAAACACGTCTCAGTGCCAAATTTTCCCTCGATTGACTGAAAAATGGTACTGAAAACAGCTCTTAATGCCAAATTTTGCTTTGATTGACTGAAAAGTGGTACTGAAAACACGTCTCAGTGCCAAATTTTGCTTGAATTGACTGAAATGTGGATCTGATAACACGTCTCAGTGCCAAATTTTGCTTTGATTGACTGAAAAATGGCACTGACAACACGTCTCAGTGCCTAATTTTACTTTGAAAGACCAGAAAGTGGCTCTGACAACAGCTCTTAATGCCAAATCTTGCTTTGATTGACTGAAAAATGGCACTGAAAACACGTCTCAGTGCCTAATTTTGCTTTGAAAGACCAAAAAGTGGCTCTGACAACAGCTCTCAATGCCAAATTTTGCTTCAGCAGCCCCCCACCAACCACCAAAAAAGTAACACTCATTCAAAATATGTCCATCGACTTGTTCCGATTCTCTTATAGTTTTTCATTAGAATACGGGAAATTCTTCTTTTATTTTCAATTACTTCACACCATTCTTGCAGAACATTTGTTGTAATTCTTTGATTAGGAAACAGCAAACGATATTCCTCTGCACTGCGAACGACCGCATCCCTTAGTTTTTCTTTGTTACCACAATTGCGGCAGATACAATCAACCCCCTCTATAAAAACAGAAATTAAATTACATTGCGCACAGGTAATCCCCTTCCGCAGTTCCTCATATGAGTAAGTCGGAACTTGACTGTAGGGTGGGTCAATGATATGAGAATTGATTAACTGATCTGCTAACCTCTTATGCCGTCCGGTTAATTTTGATGAATTAGAATTTAGAGTTTCAATGACATCTCGTTGTAATTGTGTTGGAAATATAAACGGTAAATCAGGGGATGCCTGATACAAGGTGAATCTCGGATTTACAAAAGCGACATAATATACAAGGGAAATATCCCCAAAACCCTTTTCCTGGAGCCATTTTCGCAGCAGTTGATCATTTTTCTTTAGTTGGATATAGGGATCGGGAACTTCATAATCCGGCTTCTTAAACATCCGTTTATTTTTCCCATCATAAATAAAATCATCTTCATGGTTTTTGATTTCGTAAGCAAAAATTTTATTAGAAGTAATAACAAGGGAATCGATTTGAAAAGTGGAATTATTAATTTGAAGTAACAAATCACAAAGGATGAGGCAATCACATTGAAGTCCTTCTCCTAAAAGTTGGTCAAAATGTTTTTCCCCCTCATACCCTTTTCTTAAGTTTGAAAAGTATCTTACTTCTTTATCAGCTAAGTTTTTGCGTGCATTTAAAGACTTCATGATTTTCAATTCTTTTGATTCGGTCCTTACTTTGTAAAACATAGTCCACATCCTTTATTTTGGTTTTTTCCAAAACTATTATAGAACAACACTATTAAATTTTCTATATAAAATGCAAAAAATTCTAAGAAAAGTGTCGGGCTTATATTTAACGTCGTACAAGCTACATTTGATTGGAAGCAGCTGCTTAGTCGCTGTTGATTGAGCTAGACAATAAAGCTTATCTGAATTGGCTCCTGTATATAGATATAACTTAAACATAGTTTTCCCCTGTATATTCAAATACTGTTTTGCTCATGTATTCGTTACTTTCTATTATAAAAAAATTGGCTGACATGATTCGGTTAAAAACCGTATCACACCAGCCAATTTACTGTTTCTAGTAAAAATTGCGCCTTGTAAAGTTCGTAACGTTCTTCTATTCCGATACGTAAAAAAATGAAACCATGCGCAAGAAGCGACATCAGGTAAAGGAAGAAACAATCTACTGCTCCGATTGGTCTAAGAAGTCACAGCTTGTGAAGTGTATAACGTTCTTCTGCTCCATGTGCGCAAGAAAAACAGGTATCACGTCCAAGAAGTCACACCTTGTTGTGAAGTACGTAACTCCCTCCTATGCACGCAAAAAAATGAAATCTGGTGCGCGAAGTCACCTTGTAAAAAATGATACAATCTTTTACTCCTCTGTATCCGAAGACGCTAATAAATTTTCCATATCTGCCCTACCTATTAGTACATCATGAACTTTCTGCAATTCTTCCTCAGATACCTTATAATAATAAACTCCATCGATTGTTTTATCTTCTCCTTGCAACATATAACTCTGAACATTTTTTGTTACATCGATGTAATTGACCAATAAAGATTTCATGTCAGAAAATTGCATGTTTGTTTGCAAATTATCACCGAGTACGTCAATGATGTTATTAAGTTTTGTTACTGTAGCCATGTTTTTTCCTTTGTCAATGATTGCACTGATTACTTGACGTTGCCGTTCCGTTCTACCAAAGTCGCCCCGTGGATCATAGTGACGCATTCGTACATATCCCATTGCTTTTGCACCGTCTAGTTGTAATTCTCCTTTTTTCCAGTGATAACCTGCTTTATAATACCCCTCATCGATCCAGTCAATTTGATTATTCACAGTAATTCCGCCAATAGCATCAATTAAATCAGCCGTGCCTTCCATATTTAACTCAACAAAATAATCCAAGTCAATATCTAAAAAATTTTCAACAGTTGCAACAGCCATGTCTGATCCACCGTATGCATAGGCATGATTAATCTTCGTCTCAGTCCCTTTTCCTGCAATTTTCGCTAACGTATCCCGTGGAATACTGATAACACTTGTTGTTTCATTTTTCGGATTTAATGACATAACCATAATGGAATCTGACCGTCCACCATCCTCGCTTCGTTCATCAACACCAAGTATAAGAATATTTAATATATCTTTACTTTCTAATTTATCTTTTGTTTCAGAAACATCAATAGATTCTACATCCGTTGTCATCTTTTCATCTACTGTTTCTTTTGCATGTCCATAAATACTATACAAATATCCGGCAACACTCAAAATGAAAAGGAAGAAAACAGTGATAAACAGTCTTGACCATCTTAGCTTTTTTTTCTTCTTTTTATGCTTTTTCGAACGGTTATTTATCTCCTGAGTCATTAATCATCCATCCTTACTAAAATTTTCATATTTATATGTCTCATTCATCGAAAACCCTTAATTTTTTCAACTATAATTAATTTAACAGAATTTCATGTCGTGTGGTACTTTTTTTTTCAATTTATGATTAATTATACACTTTCTCGACATGCTTTTTAAGCTTTATTTTTTACCAAATTAAATAGATGTAATCAAACTTTGATGTATATTTATATTAATGATGAGAATCTATGTATTAGCTTTTTTTACTATGGTGCTTCTTTTCGCTGAATTTACAATCTTTATAGTCAATTCTTACTTATTCTGGTATGATAAATAGTGATTGGTGCTTTTTTGAGGAAATTTTCACTAGATATGGTATTAAATATACCTATGAAAGAAAAAAAATGTACCTTTTGTATTATAGAAATATTGGCTTTTTGGGAGCTTACCAATAGTATAATGACTTATTCCCCATCGTCTAGTTACTTTATTCATATTGTCAAATTTGGGTAAAAGGGTGTTTATTGCAGTGATTTCATCTTTAAAGGAGTATCTATATGAATACGAGCAGAAATGATAGAAAGAGGAAACGTACCAAAAAAAGACGTAAAACCTTGTATATTTTTTTACTCCTATTGTTTCTTTGCGTTGTTGGTTATGCCAGTTACCTTTATTTCTTTGCCGATCATATCTTATCTAAGTCTTATGAAAGTGATGGCAGAGAAAAATCCGATTACCGGGAAAAGGTTGTAGATCCTTCAAAAGACAATGTTTCTGTTCTGATTATTGGTGTGGATGAAAGTAAAACTAGGGAGAATTTAGGTGGATTTCGCTCCGATACATTGATTTTGGCCACACTGAATAAAAAGGAACATAGTGTAAAAATGTTAAGTATACCACGTGATTCTTATGTGCATATTCCGGAAGTTGATTATAAAACACGGATTAACCATGCCTATGCACGTGGGGGAGTACCATTCACGATAAAAGCCGTTGAAAACTTACTGGACATTCCAGTCGATTATTACGTAAAAGTGAATTTTGAAGCCTTTATTGATGTCGTTGATGCATTAGGGGGTATTACCGTTGAGGTTCCGTACGAAATCTATGAGCAAAACTCAAAAGATATTGATCGAGCCATTCATCTTAAACCGGGTAAACAGCAACTTAATGGTGAAGAAGCTTTAGCGTTAGCCAGAACAAGAAAACAAGATAATGATATCGAGCGTGGGAAAAGGCAACAAGACATTATTAAAGCTATTGTTAAAAAATCGGTATCCCTCGGGTCTGTATTCAAGTACGATGACTTATTGGGGGCAGTTGGCGGAAACATAAAGACAAACATGACTTTTGGGGAAATGAAAAGTTTTATTTCCTATGGTTTGGAGGGAGATTTGCAATTTGAAACGTTAACATTGGCTGGATCTGATTACTGGAAAGGGAAAGCCTATTATTATCAGTTAGATGAAAAATCTCTAGAAGATACGAAGAAAATTTTAAAGGATCATTTAAAGCTGTAATGATTAAGGAAAGGTTCTAATATTCATCTGCCTCATAGCTCATGTTCGGGCAGGCATAGATATTTCGAAGGTCACTTAAGAAAAGCGCACCGTGACCGTTATTCCGGTTGGTTGACATCTAATCTTAGCTTCTTATCTGTATGAGCATAGCGCACCGTGACAGCCGTTTTGTATCCTTACTCTGTAGGAAAAGCAACACCGCAACCATTCGTTGACACGTATTTTAAGTATTCTTTTTTAAAATAGGGCAAGTGGAGGAAAGGTTGATTTCTCCATTTGCCTTAATTATTTTTCCTATTTAGTCCTTAACCTTTGCAATAATTTCTTTATTGAGCCTTTTATTCCGTTTCTGGAAAGGCTGGATTCTATTCTTACAATAAACTTTCCTATGTTTTTACCAAAAAGCTTTGTATATTGTTCATTTTTCTTTCTCCACTTTTTTTCTTCTTCCGTATGCCAGGATCCATTGAAATGGTGAATGGAGTACGTATTTTCCGTTTTATAAATTTCCCCAGTTTCATAATCCTTTGAACAAAAATATTCAAAAGGATAAATCACTAACCCATCTTTTAATTCTTGAAACTTATCCAATGGCTTCCATCCATATTCCTTGATCGTATAATCGGTAATTACTTCCGTGTTAGGGGTATGATCATAATCTCCATCAGGTAAAATAAATGATCTATCATCATAATACGATAACAAACTTTTAATCCATGGATGATTTTTTCTGGCTGCCATTAACCCAGTCACACAAAATTTTTCATTTTCACAACCGGTAAAGGCATCATGGTCTAAAAACTGATCTAATGATTGAACCACTTCAACGTCTGTGTCCATATAAATACCACCGTAATGATATAATGCATATAAACGTACATAATCGGTTACAAACGCCCATTTTTTACTATTATATGCTTCTAATACATAGCGATTACAGTTCAAATCAAAATTTGACTCATCCCATCTAACAAATTCATAATCAGGGCAATGTTTCTTCCAACTTTCGATACAATCCTCGGCCAGTTTAGACAATGGATTTCCCCCGAACCAACAATAGTGGATAATTTTTGGAATTTTACTCATTATCAACACTCCATAAAATTTTTCATAATGGCAGCAACGACAAACCTTTATCTTCCTCTTTTCTTCACTAATGCCACGATATTTTCGCGATCATTTTTGTCTAATACGGTTATCACATTGATAATAACAGCGATAATCACCGTTGCAAATGCAGCAAGAATTAATGTAAACCAGCTATCAATGGTCAGATAGTTTCTAACCAGAACCGATAGCAAAGTTACTATGATTAATGAAAGGGCGTGTTTGAAAATAGCAGGATAAAATGCAGTTAATTTTATATTAATACATTGCGCCCCGTAAATAGGTAGAAAGGTCAATGATCGAATGATCGATATCGCTGCCTCTACTCCGACAATAATAAGTAATTTTGTCATTGAATCATGTACAAATGGTAACACCAATAAAACAACAATAATATTTAATACAGAATTGCTTAGCAAAAATAATGATGTTTGTTTTACTTTATTGACAGCTGTAAATATATTCCAAATCCCTTCCAATGGCAGGGCAAACGTAAATCCTGCACATATAATAATGGATAATATTTGTAATAGTCCGGCGTCTTGATTCGGTACCCACAAGGAATAGAAATCCTCACCATAAGCAAACAGGATCGCCATCGGTATGGATGAAAATATCCCGAGAATTTTAATTGATGATAATAGTTGATTTTGCATACCTTCTTTATCCTGTTTTGCATAACTGATCGTTAGTTGTGGGGCAAAAACATTGGATAAAACGGCAAAAAGAGATAATATGACTTGCGGAACTGTTTGAGCAACCGATAAAACCCCCATTGAAGTGGCCCCAATATAAATATTTGAAATTAATAAGTTTAATCCTTTTGATAAGACCTGTGATAATTGCGTTATACTATTCCATATACCTGATGATAAAATCTCTTTAATTTTCATTAGTTCAAAATAACGCCTGTTTATTTTAATATTAGGCAATAGTTTTTTCGTAAAAATAATATTTAAAGTTACGGCAACCAATGTACTTAATAAAGTTGCCACCCCAATGTAACTTAATTTGGGAATGAAAAGACTAAAGGTTGTAACTAATGTTATTACCCGGACGAGATCTGAAGAAATATTTCTCCATGATGCTAAATCCAATCTATTTTTTGCAAATGTAGAAATACCAAACACAGAACTGATGATATTTATTAAAAAGTTTGCAAAGAACATACCAAATAAAATAGTTACGTCTATAACAATCATTTCGGGTATATCTAAAAAATGATCTAAAAATATTAATATGAACACTAATGGTACGGTTAGTCCAACCGACATTACAACATTCGCATAAAATACAGATGTAAAGTATTTATTCGTATCTTCGGAATTATTTTGGTAAAGACTTATGGTAATAAATCTGCCTGCCATAGAGTTTAAAGCAACTGTTAAAATTTGAGCATAGCTGATAAAGTTGTTAGCAAGTCCAACAAATCCGTAAGATTCTACACCGATATTATTGACAATAAAAGGTGTTAATAAAAAGCCAATTCCTAAGTTGACAAAGGAACTAATCATTTGTGCAATTAAGTTTATTGCTGTCTGTTTATTCAACATGTTCCATCACTCTATTTTTTATAAGATGACTGAAGAGATTCCAATAAAAACTACCTTTTATTTTATCTTTACCGAGCGTTATTAATCAAGGTTTCTATTTCCAACGTTCGGGTGTTTATACTTTACTTGAGAGTAAGAAAAGTGCGGGGCACTGCTCAAACTTGTACAACCAAGCATGCCAATAGCAGAAGCATCCTTTGGCAACCGCCGTATGTTGGTTTTTATTTTTTTAAAAACTTTTCTCCTTACAGCAGTCGACAAATTGGCACAATCGGTTAAAGTGTACACTATTTTCATTGTCGTGTCTACATACCCAAAAATTCTCCCTAGGTTTTTCATCTGATCCTCTTCCTGATTTTTTAGTTGCTGTTCATTTTCTTGAAATTAGGTTATGATATTTGATGTAGAAAAGTTTCATCGATGATATAAATTTCAACAATTAAAATGGATGCGCTATTTTTTTGCAAGCTTATTTTTTCCACTATACATTAAACGTTTTTTCACTTGAATGCCGAATAAGTCTGGTTAACAATTAAATGAACAGTAATGGGTTTTACCATAGTTAAGAAAGATAAGGAGATTGGTTATGCAAGAATCAGTAATGATATCAGTCATATTACCGGTTTATAATGTAGAAAATTATTTGCGTGAATGCCTTGATTCATTGATAAATCAAGACTATCAAAACTTTGAGGTCATTGCTGTTAATGACGGGAGTACTGACTACAGCTTGTCCATTCTCAAGGAATATGAATCCAAGTTTTCTAATTTCATATTAGTAAATCAAGAAAATAAGGGACTTTCGGAGGCACGAAATGCAGGTATCCCTTATGTAACCGGAAAGTATATTTACTTTTTGGATTCAGATGACTTTATACTTCCTAATACATTTAGTAACTTGTGTCAACTGGCCGAGGAAAACAACTTGGACTTAATAAAATTTGATGCTGCACCATTTAGTGAGATTCCGGAAAAGACCAATTTGACCGATTTTCGTTCATCGGATATTTTAAAAAAAGATATGCTTTATACAAGGGAGACTTTTGCGAAGAGTATTATTAAAAAATTTATGCCTCCTGTATGGCTATATTTTATTAAGTCCTCCATTATTAAAGAAAATAACTTGACCTTTAAAAAAGGAATTTTACATGAAGATGAGCTTTTTACGATTCAGCTGTTGGAGCATTGCAACCGAATCATGTATGATCCGAATACATATTTTCAAAGACGTTATCGTCCAAATTCCATTATGACCTCAAGTCTTAATAGTAATAAAAAATCATTTGATTCCATTATTGAGATTATAAAAATTTTTAATGATTTGCAAAAGTCTCTTGATAAAAACAGTGATTATTATAAATTGGTTGAAAATAGAAAGAATGCCCTTTATACTACATTATATTTTTATAAAATAGACAACAAGCGACCCAGGATTCCAAAAAACTTACCTGCAAAGCTCGATTTTGTTACATTAATGAGACAGATAAAAAGAGTTTATTTTTATAAAAATATTTAGGCATTGAAAAAAACGGCTACAGAAGGAAATGTATCGTAACACCTATCTGAAGCCGTTTTTTTTGTTGCGATTTAACGAACGACGGCCTTTCCATCTTTTTTGCCGTCGTTGAGAATAGAAATATCGATCCTTCTCTGCTGTCGCAGGGAAAACTTTATACTAACCTTCACTGAGGAAGCATGAAAAACTATTCACTGCTCTTTCCCAATATCTTTTTATATATGAATAGTACACTCTTTGCAAATTTTTCATCTGAAAAATGTTTACTGGCATAGTTAAATAATCGTTCGCCTACCTCGTGTAATGTTCCTTTTTCCTTTAACTCTTGATACGCCCAAATTTTTTCCGCTAAATCTGTATAATCCCCTACGTTTATAATATACCCGTAATCGCTCGTTGGTATTAAATCTCTCACCCCACCTACATCTGTTGTAATAACAGGTTTTTTGGCACGGGCAGATTCTAATAAAACTAAAGGAAAGCTTTCACTTTTCGAGGTCAAAATGGTTATGTCCCCAATCGTATATAGTTCCGTCGCATCGTCCCTATGACCCAAAAATTTTACATGATCCGAAATTCCATATTCGTTCGCTTTTTTGACGAGTTCATTATGTCTAGATCCTTCGCCAATCAGCATAAGATGGAACTTATCGGATTTAGCTAATAATTGTTTTAATGCCTGAAAAGCTATTTCATGGCATTTTACAGGTTCAAGTCTGGCCACCATCAAAATGACAAAATCATCCGGTTGCAATCCAAAATCTTCTCTCTTATACTGCGCTTTCGGTTTAATTTGGAAATTTATTCCATTGAATATCGTCTCAATTTTTTCAGATCCAATACCGATGGATTCTAAATTTTCTTTAAACGTTTCAGAAATCGCAATTATGTAATCCGCTGATTTTAATGCACGTATATTTAAATTGGTAAATATTTTTCCGATTATCCCTTTGTTTAAAAAATCATCATAAGGGTCACTATGTACTGTGATTACCCATGGACAACGTACTTTTTTACTTATAAATTGTGCAATAAAATTAGCTCTGGCTCCATGCGTATGAAGAATATGAATGTCATTATCATCAATATAATTCTTAATTTGTTTTGTGATGGAGAGGTCGAGACGTGACTTTTGTTTAAATACATGTACATTTATTCCTAAATTTCTAGCCCGTTTTGCCATTTCCTCATCATGAAAAACGCCTAGAGTAGTATTTATTTCCTCTTTTAATATATTTAAAAGAGATAAAACATGAACCATTCCGCCCCCTGTTTCATTACCTGAAATCAAATGAAGTACATTCATAATACCACCCTTTATCTTTTTCCTATCGTCATGATTAGCACCCAAAAGAACTGATGAAAATTTCCTACTAAATATCATTGCGTAAGGTTTATTTTCCACACCTAGATAAGTTTTTTAAAGGTGATCCTTTTGAGTGTAAACAATTGTCATTCTTTATAAGAAATCGGGTAAAACTAATTACTAATTAATGTTCGAATGGTCTTGATAAATTAGCATGATAAACACAGCCATTTTTCAGTCTATCTTTTCCAAATCGATTTGTTCAAATTCTCATACAAAAAACCTTTATATCCCTTAAAGTACTTTTTCACTATATCTTCTTGTCAGGGCATTTACTCATTGTTAAGGAGTACAATCATAAAGGATTTAAATATTATTCTTCCACGAAAATCACAACACTCATATAGACATTATAAATAAAATATTGTAAACTTTAAACATGTTTATTAGGTAAAAATTATCTTTCGAGGTGCAAACTATGTTTCTCAGGACTGAAGGTTTTAAATTTATAGTCTTTTTCAAATACTTTATTATTATTCAGCCTATACTTGATATTTTAACATATTTTTCTATTATTTACTTACATCAATCAGTAACAATAGGAATTATTATTCGAGTATTATTTATGGGGCTTTGTACGTTATATATTTTTTTTGGTGGAAATCAATATTCTTTAAAAAAATATATTATAACGTATCTCTTGCTTCTATTTATAGTATTAGGCATCGGGCTTATTATTAATTTCATGAATAAGCCAGTGTTCAATTTATTCTCAGAGCTTCAGTTTTACTTGAAAATCATGTATTACCCTGTATTGTTCTGTACTATCTTATTACTGTTTTCTGTTGATAAGAACTATGATCAAGCAAAGCAGACCTTGCTCTCATCTATTACCATTGCGATGTTTATCACAGCTTTATCCATGTTTGTTGCGATTCTTACCGGAACAGCAAATACTACCTATAAGTGGTTAAAAACAGGCTATACAGGATGGTATTTTGCAGGGAATGAAATAAGTGCAATTGTTGCAATTTGTTTTCCTCTGCTCTTGATTTATTCCATCAAAAAAACTGAACATTTAAGGGATTTCATATACTGGATTCCGACAATATTGCTTGCGATCTGTGCGTTATGGATTGGAACAAAGGTTAGTTATCTTGGGATATTACTGACTATTATTGTCACTGTATTAATCAGCATCATCATTTTCTTATATACAAAATGGAAAAATACAACTTGGAAAAGACCTATTAAAACGATTTTACTTTTTAATATTCTAACGGCCATCATTTATTTTGGAATTTCGCCATTTTCTCCTTCCTATAATAATATTGCCGGTGACTATGTGAATATTAATGAGACCGTTAAGGAAAATAACCATGATGCAACTGAAAAAGCAAAAAAAGAGGCTGAAAAAAAGAAGGTTAAGGAAAAACGTGGAATACATTCTGAAACTGAAAATGATACTATCTTAAATTCAAAGATTTTAAATATTTTATTGAGTTCAAGAGATGCTTATTTCGATCCAATCTACAATGATTATAAAGATGCAAGTCTGGCTCATAAATTATTTGGTTTGGGCTATGCCGGTTTTTATGAAGGTGAACCGAAATTAATTGAAATGGATTTCTTTGATATATTCTTTTCTTTTGGAATTCTAGGATTTACTTTAATTTTATTGCCATTGCTTATCGTTTTTTGGAAAGTAATCAAAACACTATTTACTCACTTTTTCACTTTCTTTCGCATTGAAAATATCCTATTATTATTTTCCTTAGGACTGGGGCTGGGTGTAGCGTTTTTGGCGGGTCATGTATTATTTGCCCCTGCTGTAAGTATATATTTAACAATTACAATGGCTCTATTATTTCATTTTCATACAACAATTAATTCAGGTTCCTCTTTTGAATAAGTTAAAAGCAATTTGTAAAAGAACCACCGAAAATTACTTTCTCGGTGGTTCTTTTATACTATTTTGGATTATTCCCTCTGGTTACAAGGAATAGTTTCTTAAATGAATTGATAAACGGCTTTTTCCCTCTACCAACCAACCCCACAAGCTCAGCCATGAAAAAGATCATTATACATGATATAAATGCGATTAAAAGAAGTAGTCCTAATGACGCCCTTGAGAATATAATCGCTAATATCCCAAAAATAATACTGATTCCGTACATGATTAAAACGGTTTCTCGATGGCTAAACCCCGAATTAAGAAGTTGATGATGGATATGCTTTTTATCCGGATTCATTATTTTTTCACCGTTTTTCGCTCTCCTGATAATCGCAAATAATGTATCAAAAATCGGCA
>Ga0207789_1000538_pt1 | contig 12779 bp, 9 predicted proteins | sample HigsolmetaGSP12D_FD_184840 | JGI IMG/M metagenome (GOLD analysis project Ga0207789, IMG submission 184840) | High solid enriched microbial communities from the Joint BioEnergy Institute, USA - SP1-2-D (SPAdes) | ecosystem: Engineered > Bioreactor > SSF (Solid state fermentation) > Aerobic >...
GACAAATTTTATTCCACCCATTCATCGCCGGGATTCTACTATCCGCCGTCCTTGCAGCTATTATGAGTACTGTTTCTTCACAGTTAATCGTGACCTCTTCCGCTTTGGTGGAAGATATTTATAAAGCAATCTTTAAATCAGATGCAAATCAAAAAACCTATATTTTCTTAGGAAGAATCGCAGTACTCGTAATCGCGATTATTGCTGGAATTTTCGCTTGGGAGAAATCGGACACGATTTTGAACTTAGTTGCCTTTGCATGGGCCGGATTTGGTGCAGCATTTGGACCAACCGTGCTTCTTTCCCTATATTGGAGGAAATTCACAAGTCAAGGTGCCCTCTCAGGGATGATTGTCGGAGCAATTACTGTCTTCGTATGGGGTAATTCATTTCTTTCAGAGTATCTCTATGAAATTGTACCGGGATTTATCTTGAACCTAATTGTTGCCGTCCTTGTTAGTAAAATGACGTACAAATCCATTCCTGAAGTGGAAAAAGAGTTCGATGAGACATTGCGGTTATTAAAGGAAGAGCACGAATGAAGATTTCAATCAAAAAGACAAGCTTACACAAATAAAGCTCAATGGAAAAGATCGTATCTAGAAAAATAGAAGCTAATTACCTACTTTATGTAGATGATTAGCTTCTTTGATTTAAGACAAACGTGTTAATTAATTATTAAAAGCAAATACTTCTTCAGTGACCTCTACAAAAGTCTGCTCTTCTTCATACCTTATAGTATATCGGCTTTTTCAATATTCTGATTGAAAGAGAAGTTAACAAAATGCTAATTTCCGACAACACAACTGGAACTGCGAAAGCTCTAAAAACAGACATATTACTTACGCCTTGACATACAAGGAACGTAATTACAACTGAAGGTACAATGGTTGTCGTATATGTTGCTCCTTAAGTCTTTGCTCATTATATCTTATTGTTATGTAATCTGTAATCAAAAGGGAAAACTTTTGCTATATAGAGATTCCTTACTGTTTCAAGCAGGGAGATTCCTTTTTCTGCTTCATCTCATTGCTCACTTGCTCAATTCAACACACCTATTCGTGCTGCCTCTGTTCCTTTTCAAACAGGGAACCCGTCATCAATTGATTGGAATATTACCTTCCTTGTATTTATTAAAACCTCTCTCCTACTAACCCTTATGAAACCACATTAAATTCAAAAAAATTCGGGAAGTGACAGGCACCTGCCGAAAAATGTCATATTTACTGAACAGGAATTTTTTCTATTCATTCGCTTTCATAAACCCGTATACAGCACCTAATAGATTTGCATTTTGTCGGAATTGGCATGTAGCGATTTTTGGTTTAATTTTTGCAAGGCCAACAAGGTGCAATATTTGATCCAATTTTTCATTGATGCTATCAATCAAATCTTCTCTTGCACTAATTCCACCACCAATTAAAATAATTTCGGGATCATAAATATATTGTAAATTATAAATTCCTACAGCTAACAGGTGGTAAAACCGATCAACAGCCTCCAAGCAATCTTTATCACCCGCTTCGGCCATTGTAAAAATTTCCTCACCAGAAAGGGAATCTACATCAATTTCTTTCATCTCAGCTACTTTTCTTATTAGTGCCTGTGTAGAAGCCAATTTACTCCATATAGCATTACTATCTTTGACATCTGGGTCTAACAGCATATAGCCAAATTCACCACCATGCAAATTAGCACCCTTATGCAAACGTCCGTCTTTTATAATAGCACCACCAATTCCCGTGCCAATTACCATAATGAGGACATCTTTCATTCCTTTAGCAGAACCATTCCAAACTTCCGCATATCCCGCACAATTCGCATCATTCTCCAAATAAACAGGTAACCCAGTTTGTTCTTCGATTAACCTTTTTATATTTGGTCCATGTAAATAGGGAATTGCGCTTGAACCATAGATAACACCCTCATCGGACACTGCACCAGGTCCACTCACAGCAATACCTGTAACATTTCGATGAGAATGCCAAATTTTCTCCATTACATTTAGCAATTCGTCCAGTGTTTTCGGCGTTTTTACTTTATTCGTTTCTAATACTGTTGCATCCTCTGAAACGATTCCATATTTCACAAAAGTACCACCAATATCGATTGCTAAATAGTTTTTCATTCATTTCACCTCTATTCAAATACGCTATAAATTACATAAACACTCCAGTTTTATAATCGAACGCTCGAAAAATTAGATAAGTGTTCCACCTCCGCCATTGTACACTCGATTATTTTGTCAGTAGCTCTACTCAAATTATTAAACGCTCAATAAATAGAGTACATTAAAAGCAAATAAATCAATCATGCAAGAGCCTCCATACTCTATTTATAAATCACTTCATTTTCGGCTTCAAACTCTCTTGTTTCTATCAATTGCTTAAACCAATATGCTGACTTCTTCAGATAGCGATTCCGATTATCCTCTAAACTAATCTCAACCAAACCATATCTATTTTTGAATGCATTCATTGGGGAAACATTGTCCGAAAAAGCCCAAACCATGTAACCTGTACAATTTGATCCATCTTCCACTGCCTTTAACAACCATTTTAAATGTTCGCTAATAAATTCAATACGATAATCATCTTGAATCACGTTTTCCTCATTTTTGAAGCGTTTCTCGTTTTCGACACCCATACCATTTTCTGCGATAAACCATTCGATATTACCATATTCTTCTTTCATGCGCATTCCCATATCATACATAATTTTCGGGTAAATCTCCCAACCTCGATAAGGGTTTATTTTCTTACCTGGGAGATCAAATCTTTCATAATAAAATTCTGGGTGGAATGGTGTGTGTTCACTCCATGCGGTTGAACGAGCTTTTACACGATGTGGAAAATAGAGATTTAAACCAATATAATCGACTGTGTTTTCTTTGATAAGCTGTAACTCTTCCTCCGTGTGTTCAAATGTAATATCATGTTTTTCCATTACCTCGAATAATTCTTGTGGGTATTCCCCCTTAATGGATGGGTCGAGGAATACACGATTGAAAAACAAATCATACATTCTAGCTGCTTCTTGGTCATGTTTTGCACTGGAACGTGCATAGGTAACTTCTGGATTAATAATGACACCAATTTTCGCCCCTGTTTTTTCATTTAAGCGCAGGTTTTTGAATAAGTTCACAACTTTAGCTGTGGCAAGTGCTTTATTATAGTTCCACTGCATCCATTTTTTCGTATTTTGTTCAAATGGCCAACGAACGGCGTCTAGATAAACGCGGGTTTGCACAACAATTGGTTCGTTAAATGTAAACCAATGTTTCACGCGGTCACCATATCGTTCGAAAACCTTTGCCGCATATTTCACAAATAAACGGACGACATGTTTGGAGCCCCATCCACCGTATTGTTCAAACAAAACGGCAGGAAGTTCATAGTGCTCAAGACAAATCATTGGTTCAATGCCGTTTTCTATTAACTCATTGATCACATTTTCGATGTAGGCTGCATATTCCTCGTCCACTACCGCATTCTCATAGTCTACTAGGAAACGGGACCAATTGATGGATGTCCGAAAATGGGTCAACCCAATTTCCTTCATATAACCGATATCTTCTTTGTATCTGTTATAAAAATCCGTTGCAACAGCTGGTCCATAGCCATTGTGCCACACATGTTTATTATTTTTATACCAACTATCTAAATAGGAATCTTGAAATTCTTTTTTTCCTGTCCAACCTTCTGTCTGCCACGCGGAAACTGCAGCTCCTAGTATAAAATTCTTTGGCACGTTTACTTTCACTTTTTCCATCCTGTTCTCCCCCTTATTTTTTCATCTAGCTTTACTTATATAGTCAATCAATTGTCATCAGCTTTCGATAATTTGTAGGTGTCATGCCTGAATATCTTTTAAATATTTCCACAAAATATTTGTATTCGCGAAACCCAACTTGTTCCGATATTTCACTTACTTTAAACGGGGTTTCGACAAGTAACTTTTTGGCTTCCTCTATCCTTAACTGATTGACGTATTCACTAAAACTTTTTCCAGTTTGTTGTTTAAAAAGCGTACGAAAGTAATTTGGAGAAATATTCATTACATCTGCTACTTCATGGACTTTTATATTTGATTTATAGTACCTCTTGATATATTCTTCTGCCCGCCAAATCAACCAATTCCTTTTGTCCATGGTGTTTAAATGCAACTGCTCGATCATTGTATTTATGTCTTCTTCAAACAGCTTTTGTATTAATGAATAAGAATTAAATAATCGAACATTCACACTTTGTTTTAAATGACGATCCAACCTATCTACTTTTTTTCCACGGAGGATTTCATATTGATTCACAACTTTGATTAACATTTCATTACAAATCTGTTGGACTTCTTCTAAGAAAAATCCATTTAACTCAAAATAGTTGAACAACGCTTTCGATACGTCACTAATTTCCTCTCGATCAAAGTGAAAGATGGCATCGATTAATTTCTTTTCCAATTCATGCGGATATGCTGGGGTCATTTTCCTATCCATCTCATCTTCATATATGATACCATTTTCATTTTCTTTTATGGCCAAATATTTAATGGAATGTATTAAATGATCCATCGTTTCTTTCAAGTCTACTAATGGAATGATGGAATGGTTCCAGACAAAGGATAGTGGAAAGTCTTCGTTTCGCACTTTCCGCATAATTCTCATATACAAGTCGTTTCGTTTAAAATCTGTTTCTTCCATTGTTATACATGTAAGCAGGATATTATCATCGATAAAAACGGAAACAGTCTCAAAGCCAATTTGTTGAATGGCATCATCGATAAAGTTCTTCCAGCGTAACTTAAGATTTTGTACCCCTTCCGCTGACAATGACTCTATTTCGTTCATATAGTTTTGAATCATACTTATAAATGGGTAGACCTTTATATAAGCATTATCTTTTCTAATTGGTGTATCGGATAGTTGTTGTAAAACGATTGTTTGCAGGTCGGTTTGCTGTAATTCCTTCACTGTATGTTGTTCCGTTTCCATTTCCCTTGTCAGTTCATCAACCTTTTGCATTAATTCACTAATATTCACTGGTTTAAGTAAATAATCTTTTACTCCTAGTTGGATTGCTTTTTGAGCATAGCGAAATTCATCATATCCACTAATTATAATGGTACGTATAGTTGGATAATTTTCATAGAGAAAAGTTGCTAGCTGTAAGCCGTCCACATTTGGCATTCGTACATCGGTTATTACAATATCAATATGGTTTTGCTTTATTTTCTGAATGGCTTCTTCTCCATCATAAGCAACATCCGTCACTTGAACATTATGCTTTTCCCATTGAATGGAATAGCGCAAACCCTTACATATAATCGGTTCGTCATCAACGATTAACAAGTTAAAAGACATGGCCTATTCACCTAACTCTTTTTTCATTCGTTGTAGAATCGTATCATCTAAAAACGGAAGTATTAGACGAACTACTGTCCCTGCTTTTGCATCTAATATGTTTAACCCATATGGTTCGCCAAACAATATGTTTAATCTTTCTTTCAAATTATTTAGGGCAAACCCGGCGTGTTGTTGACTTTGCTTTGCAGGATTTTTCTTAACAAATCCCCAACCATTATCAATGATATCGATCCACACTTGACCATTTACTGCATAACCTCGAATCGTAATGATGCCTGTTCTTGGTAAATCCTTAAATCCATGTCGAATGCTATTTTCAACGAATGGTTGAAGAATTTGCTTCAAGATATACGACTCTCTAATTTGGTCATCAATGATTAGCTGAAAATCAAGTCGATCCCCTAAACGACTTTTTTGTAATTCGAGATAGTTTTCGATATACTCTAGCTCTTCCTCTACTGTCACCCATAATTTCCCGTTATTTAAATTCATTCTAAAAATTTTCGAAAGCCGCTCAATTTGCTGGCTTGTTTCCATTGCATTTTCCAATCGTGCGGTCCAACGAATCATATCTAACGTATTATACAAAAAATGTGGATCGATTTGGCTTTGCAAGGCTTTTAGCTCTGACTCATTTTGTTTTATTTTCAACTTATACTCGGTGTCAATATGTCTTTGGATCTTTCTTACCATTCGATTGAATCGCATGCCTAATTTGCCAATCTCATCCTTGGAATTCACTTGGACGCTAGCGGTAAAATTTCCAATCTCTACTTGCCTTGTTTGTTGTGTTAAAGCAATGATTGGTCTGATTATCGTTTGATAAAATCCGATAAATGCGACTGTTCCTAGCAGAATTAGAAGGGTTATCAGTAGTACGATGGATGCTCGTACGCTATATAATTCTCCAACAAGTTTATTCTCGTCAATAATCATTACGGATAACCAATTCGTCCCTTGAATTCTCTTTTTTGTCACAAGATAGTTCGTTCCATCTTTTTCATAATGATAGGATTGTGCTTTTCCCTTTGCTATCCATTCTACTAATTCCGAATCAGGATACGGTTTACCAATAAGAGATGAATCATTGTGGATAACCGTATCCCCTTTTTCTGATAGAACAAGATATTCCCCTTGTTTGGATGGTTGTTCTATCGTATGATATAGTTTTGCTTGATCTAGGCGAATCCGCACCATTCCAATAGGTACATCAATAGTATTAATATCGTTAATCACCCTAGACATACTGATGACATACTTTTTCCCATCCCATTCACTACGAACAGGATAGGAACCACTCCAAACCGGATGCCCTTTTTCTAGTTGTGCAGATCGGTATAAATGCTTCTCATTTCCTGTTACTGGTTCACCATGTTCTAACGTCTGACCGTCTTTGGAAACTAGTAAAATAGAGTTAATATATTCATTGGATATTTGCTGAAAGGTAAAATATCCTCTTATTCCATCGATAGCAAGGGTATATTCTGAACCATGTGATTCTCGTTCTGGCGTCTTAAAAAACTTTCGAAAATCCTTATCATAAATCATATACGAGGACATACTCTCTACCGTCGAAATAATCGATAATAGACTTTGTTCATTCCTTTCTAATCGCTCGACCGCTTCTTCTATTGCTTGGTCTTTTAAAGCTTGTGTTGTTTGAAAATATATGAAAATACCAAAAAATATCGTAGGCAGCGTGATCCATATACCAAACACGGTTACAAATTTCCGTTTTAACCCCCAATTTTTCCCCATGGTATTCAACCCTTAATGTTTCTTGCTCTTATTTTATCCTTTGACAGCACCAGATGTCATACCGTTCACAATTTCCTTTTCTAAGAATAAATAAAAGATGATAATTGGAATAAGCGACATGGTTAGTCCTGCCATTTGTGCCCCATAATTCGTCGTAAATTGTCCAGCAAAATTAGCCAGTCCTAGTGGAAGTGTTTGAAGTGTCGGATCATTAATTAATACCAAAGCAAATGAAAATTCATTCCAGTTGTAAATAAAATTAAGAATCACCACTGTTGCCAGCGCTGGACGGGACATCGGCAGAATAATCGACCAAAATATCCGAAATATACCTGCACCATCCATAATCGCTGATTCTTCAATATCCTTTGGAAAAGCCTTTATAAAACTGGTTAAAATAAAAATCGTAATTGGCAAATGGAATGCCATATATGGAAACAATAAGGTGATTGGAGTATCTAATAAACCAAGATTTCTCATTAAAATAAACATTGGAACGAGTGTAGCATGTATTGGAATTAATAAACCAAAGATAAAAAACGTGTAAAGAAATTTATTCATTTTAAATGTAAACCTAGCTAAAAAGTACGAAGCCAATGCACCGATCAAAACGGTTAGTATGGTTGCCGTGATACAAACAAATATACTATTTTTAAATAATACACCAAGATTCGCAGTATGCCACGCATCGACATAGTTTTGGAAAACAAATTCTTTAGGGAACCCAAATTGATTCACGGCAAACTCCTCTTCCGATTTAAAGGAGTTAATCGCCATCCATACAATGGGATATACATTCACTATTGCAAAGAGGATTAATATCATGTAGATGAGTGTTTTCTTCATTCGCTTTTTTGTACTTGTGGTGCCGTTTATTTCTTGATTGATCCTTGCAATCGTATCCATTTGTCTCCCTCCTTATATCATTTTCTTTCCTAATAGTTTTGTAATGATGAAGATTAATATGAGACTAAAGAAGAAAATGAATACAGAGACAGCACTACCATATCCATATTGTAAATTATTAAATGTCTCATTAAACATATACAGTGCCATCACATCGGTTGAATGCGCTGGACCACCATGTGTCATAACATAGATCAAATCGAATGTTTTTAAACTACCAGAGATACACAAAATAACAGCTACAATAACCGTATCCCAAATCATTGGTAATGTAATTTTCCAAGTTGTTGTCCATTCGGAAGCACCATCAATTTTCGCAGCTTCTACTATTTCCACTGGGATGTTTTGTAATGCTGCTAGAAAGATAATCAAATAGAGGCCGATAAACTGCCAAATAACCGTAACTAAGACAGCCATCATTGCCCATTTTGTATCACCTAGCCAATTTTGCGCCAAACTGTCTAACCCAATCGCTCGCAAGAATTCATTCAACATTCCATATTTAGAGTTATAAATCAAGCTCCAAGTTAATGAAATAACCACTGTTGATAACACTACTGGAAGGAAACCAATTGTTCTAAATATCTTTACACCTTTTAATTTACGATTCAATAAAAGTGCGATAAATAAAGCAATGGGAACTTGCCCTAACACAGAGGCAATAACGACAAATAGATTATTTTTAACCGAATTCCAGAATAGAGGATCTTGAAACAGTTTGCTGAAGTTATCCATTCCCACAAATGTCATTTCCGAAAAACCATCCCAATCCATCAAAGAATAATAGAAGGATTGAATAATAGGATAAATAGCAAAAACAACATAAACGAGCAAAGCTGGTAATATACCTAAAATAATTGCGATTTTTCTTCTCTTGACCAAATGCACGGTCTTCCCTCCTATCCATGACAGGTTGCCGTCATTCGGCAACCTGTCATGATGAACCAAAAACGATTATCTGCTGGCTTCCAATTCTTTTTGCATTTCCTCTGCTAATTCTTCTGGCGTCTTTTCGCCTATGGTTATCGATTGCAGCCCATTATTAATGATGTCAGTTAATTCTGGAGTTAGGGTCGCATCATAAACCGGTGATAATCCATTTTGCGCAAAGCTATTCGCATCTTTGAATATTTGTGGAATACTATCATCCATTTCCACAATTGCTGGTACAACAATATTTGCCTTTACAAGTTGTTGATACATTTCTTCACTATAGAAATACTTTAGGAACTCAAATGCAGCTTCCTGTTCCTTTTCACTTAAATTACTATTAACGGCGATTCCACCACCAGCAACACCAGCGATTTTTTCTTGGTCCCCTTCTCCACCTTCAAATGAAGGGAAAGCAGAAACACCGATATTATCAACATTCTCTACACTATCTAAAATTGGACCAATCGCCCATGAACCGGCAAAATGCATGGCAGCAGATCCTTTAATAAATTCATTTCTCGATTGTGCTTCATCAATGGTATTCATATCTTCATTAAATGCACCGAGTTTGTTTAATTCACCCACTACAGATAATGCACTAATAAATTGATCATTCACAAAGGTTCCGTCCCCGTTTAATACATTCTCTAAAAATTCACTTCCAGTAAAACGATCAGCAATCGTGGAAATATATACCGATTGCAATGGCCAAAGCGCTTTATTTCCAAGAGCGATTGGTGTGATACCGCTATCATTTAACGCTTCAATCAATCCTTTTAATTCTTCATAAGTGGTAGGAAACGTAGCATATCCTGCTTGCTTTACCAATTCTTTATTATAGAAAATTAAACTTGTTTCACTAATATTTGATGGAATGGCATAATAATTGCCATCTACTGCATAATCTTGCAAAATTGCATCAGGAATAACATCTTTCCAATTATCAATGATGGAATTAAGTGGTAGTAATGCACCCCCTTCTACAAGTGGTGCAACACGTGTTCCTGGCCATACACGCATCAGATCTGGTAACTGTTTTCCAGCTGCTTGTGTTCTTAACTTTACTTCATAATCATCATGTGGAATACTTTCGATTATAATATTTATGTCTTCATGTTCCTCATTAAACTTGGCGATAATATCTTTATAAACCGTATTTTCCGGACGATCTTCTGTCCAGTCTGTCCAAAGCTTTAATTCCACAACTTCACCGTCACCAGATGCCTCCTTATCATCCCCACTACTACAAGCGGCTAAAACGGACATCATTAGTATCCCAAACAATATGAAGCTTATTTTTTTCATTACTCTTTCCCCCCTTATTTTTATAACGCTTTCATAGATAATTGTAACAGTTAGAAACTTTATGTAATATCCTACAAATCAATAAATTTATCCGAAATTTTCCAAAAATGTGATGTGGATTAAATTTAAAAAAGAAAAACGCGAGTCGCACCCTAATCGCTACGTATAAACGGAATCCCCGCAATGAGAACAGATTCGCTTCCTCGAATAAACATCGCACGAAGTAAAATGCGTTTAGCGTTTTTCGAGGAAGGCAGCTACTTGAGCTAACACCATGGCTAATCTTCCCTGATATACTTCATGAAGCTTTGCGACGAGCTGAACATCCGCTTCCTCGAATAGGCTTTGGCGCAGGAGCACTTTAAAGGCAAGCTAGTTTCTCAGTCGCTGGCGCTTGAAGCTAGACACTAAACTCGTCCCAAGTTTTTTACTTGTATTTTTATACTTTCTTATCTTTTAAAGAAAACTAGGCAATTGCCGAGCCTTTGGGCGAGAGCAGAGCCGTAGTTGCACTTATACTTAATTCTTAAAATTTCCAACTACGTCGAATTTGCTTCTTTGCTGGAAATTTATACATTCTTAACGTATAAAAAAGGAACCGAAAAAGGCTCCTATTTTCTGATTCTATTAATTTTTGTATCTTTTTAAGATCATGCATGTCGCTCGAATTTTAGGATCACCAAAACTTACATTTCCCACTTGATTCTACCAGGTTTAATTTTTGGCACCTTCTTTCCCAGCAATCTTACTTTTTCCTTTGTAGTTCACTACGACAATCCCAACAGCAACCAACACAATCGCTCCAAGAATAAACGAATTTAATTTCTCCCCAGGTATAAACATCGCAGATAGTACCGTCCCAGAGACAGGGACGATAAATTTATACATACTTATTTCTCCAGCATTGTTGTATTTTAAAATGGAATACCATAAAGCAAATGCTGTTGAAGACAGTAATGCGGAATAAATAAACAATACCCAACCAAATGGTGTAAAGAACATTGCATTTTCCTGTAGCTGTGGTAAGCCGATAATAAGCATCACCACACCACCCAATGATAATTGCCAACCTGTAACTGCAAATGGGTGAATACCATTTGCCAATTCTTTTGCCATAATCGTTGCAATCGCACTGGTTAGACCAGATAGAATCATATATCCTTCTCCTGTTAGTTGGAAGCTAAGCTGAATAGCTTGTCCCCAGTTTGCAACAATAATTCCTGCAAAACCGGTAATGAGTCCGACCGTCTTTTGCCAGTTTAATCGATCGTTTTTATAATAAAAATGGGCAAGTAGAACGGTGAAAAAAGTTCCACAAGAATTTAAAATTGCACCTTGCATACCGGTTACCTTTGCAAGTCCATTGTAAAAGAAATAGTATTGTAATGTCGTTTGTACGAGTCCTAGTATAAAAAGTACGATAAATTGTCTACGTGTTACTAAAATACTTTTCGTTTTTATGACTAATAAAAATGCTAAAACAATAAGTCCAGCTAATAAAAAGCGCATCCCTGCAAGTACGACTTTCGCCATCGTATCATCAGATGCTATTTGTAATTCTTCATAACTAACCTTAAGTATGGGAAAAGCACTCCCCCAAAGGACCGAACATAATACTGCAATCAAAATGACCGACCACTTATTCTGAAATATAACTTTCAATATTTGTCAACTCCTGTTGCTTTTTCAAATATGTATATCTTAGTTAGGCTATTAGTAGTGGTAAAGCAAATGATGCGCTGGAAATGTACAGATTTGTTTCGAACTTTTAATCTTGTTTTCCAAAAAAAGTCATCCACTCCTCTTTTCCACCATATATATGATAGTTAATGAAGAGGCATATCATAACCATTTATTTTCCCAGAAGTAAATGTTTTCTACTATCCTCTTCTCGCCTAATAGAATCTATAAATCCCTTGTTTAACCTGCAAACACTACATTTTGACCGACTGATGATCATTCAGTCAACATTTCTGACATTTTTAATATTTTGTAGTATTGCTTTATGATATAATCATTAACAGAAAGGGGGAATGAATGGAAAAGGAAAATCAAATAATTGAGATGTTAGAGAAAATCATAGTGAAGCAGGAAGAACATAGTCAGATTCTTAATAAACATAGCGCCATGCTTAATGAGTATAGTCAAAAATAGATAATCATACTTCACAATTAGAAGAAAATAGACAAATTCTTTCTGCGTCAACGTCAGTTCAGGAGTATTAAAAGCTAAAATAGATAGGTTTCAAATCACAAATGCAAAGGAATTTGGTAACATAAAAGAACAGATCAATATCATCTCTTTGAATCTTGAATATTTACGTGATGATAGAGGGGCATCTAAACCCGGTCTCACTTTTACTCAATCATTTTTTTCAATTTTCCTGTACGCTGTGATAACCAATCTTTCCCTTCAATAAGGCGGCTCACCATCATACTACAAACCGTATTTCCGGTTGAATTCAGCAATGTCGCCGGAATATCGATAATCGTACTGATGACAGCAATTATTGGTAATA
>Ga0207789_1000544_pt1 | contig 12681 bp, 14 predicted proteins | sample HigsolmetaGSP12D_FD_184840 | JGI IMG/M metagenome (GOLD analysis project Ga0207789, IMG submission 184840) | High solid enriched microbial communities from the Joint BioEnergy Institute, USA - SP1-2-D (SPAdes) | ecosystem: Engineered > Bioreactor > SSF (Solid state fermentation) > Aerobic >...
CCACTCTTTTTCACCATCTGTTGTCAAAAAATCAGTCCAACGCGACAACATATTTCCTGAAAGATGATTCACGATAATCGCAATGCTATTTGAGTTTTCATTGTATTGCCAAAACAATTCTTCATCCGTTAATTGTGAAAATGTTTTTTCACCCAAATGTTTATAATACTGGAATTGTTTGATAATCCCGTTTACTAAATTATTTTCCATATTCTGTTAATTAGTTCCTTGCAAATTTTTGTGATTATGCTTGCGTTTATAATGCGTTTCCTTAAATTGATTTTTATCCGTTGTCACTATTGAGATATTTCCATCAATCTCCATCATCGCCAATTTCACATCTTTAATATGTTCTACACCATGTTCGCGCATTGCTTCGTTCAATTCTTCCGAATTAATTCCCAATTTGCTCAACATCGTAAAATCAGCTTTTCCATTACGAATTAAAATTTCAGATTTTTGTTCAATTAAGTTTCCTAAAAATTTATTTTTCAACATTATTCTTTTGACAATAAAATTTAAAAGAAACAATACAAAAGCTGCTATCAATCCTCCTTGCAAACTCGAATCTGAACCAACCATTGCATTTTGTACAGCGTTACTAATTAATAAAATTAAGATTACATCGGCCGTATTTAATTGGGATAATTGCTGTTTACCAAAAATTCTAAGTGCAATTAACATAAAAAAATACACCGAAATACAGCGCAAAACAATTTCTAAATAACCTTCCATACATTTATTTTAAGTAAATAAAAGGTACTAAAAAATCCGTTCTGAAATTGGAACGGATTTAAAAATTTATTTTGATTTTCTAAGAATAGAAATTCTGGAAACTCTTAAAATTAAATAGATAATTGCGAGATAAAACTTTTTCTCATAAAACAATTCAAGACCTCTTATTGGGAAAAATTTTTCTGATAAAAACGCTAACAATAAAATTACAATAACCGCAATACTAACAATATTAATTGCTTTATCCATTAGTTGTTATATTTTGGTTGAATATTTTTCTTCATCATTTCGTATAAAGAATGTCCAATTCCTTGTGTAATCTCTGACAGATTTTCGAAATTAATCACCGAAACTTCATCGTTTTTTTGATGATAATGATGTTGATTCTCCATGTTTACAGAAGAAAGCGCATGCGATACCACTTTATGATTCACAAAATTTACATTATCCGAACGATAAAATAATTGTTGCTGCAAATAAGGGTCGTTTTCAACTTTGAATGTTTTAGTAGAATTATTATTCATCAAATTCATCAAATCCGAACGGTCGCTACCTGTCATATATACTTTTCCTTCGCCGAAAGCAGAAACAGTTCCAATCATTTCTAAATTCAACATCACTTTCATATTTGGTAAATAAGACTGAAAATCTGTGTTTTCTACCAACATTTTAGAGCCAATTAATCCAATTTCTTCCGCATCAAAAGCCATAAACATCATAGTTTGCTTAACTTTTTTGTTTTTGAAATAATCAGACAAAGCCATTACAGCCGAAGTTCCACTTGCATTATCATCTGCTCCATTAAAAATTTTATCCTCACCTTTGTCATCTGTTCCAACATGATCAAAATGCGCACCTACAGCGTAAATATCAGACGATTTACCTTCTTTAATTCCGCAAACATTTTGTCCTGTTTTGCCTTTATATTCAAATTCGATTAAATATGAATCACCAACACAAGGTTTTAATTTATTTTGTTTGAATTTTTCAGCAATAAATTCAGCAGCCAATCGATTTTCGGGCGTTCCAAATTTTCGACCCTGCATAGCATCAGAGGCTAATTCTTCGACATATTTCTTTTGATTTTCTTTTGAATATTGCGCGTTTGCTTGATTGAAAGCAAGTAATCCAATTGCAAGTAAAGTATATTTTTTCATTTTTTGTGTGAACTTAATTTGACGGAAGATACGAAAAATTAACTTTTCTTCTCAAACATCAATTCTTTTACTTTTTCTTTGTCTTCTTTTTCATTCTTTAGGTCGAACATTGTTCCGAAAATACGATCCCAAAACGTATTGGAAACGCCAAAACCTAATTCTTCGTCTTTATAATGATGCAAATGATGATTGCGCCAAAGAGGTTTCATAAACTTGAAAGGCGGCGCAACTGCATGAATCAAATAATGCATAGACGCATACAATAAATAACCAATCATAAAACCAGGAAAGAAAGCAAAGGTGTATTTCCCTAAAATTAAATATTGAATCAAAAAAATAATTGACGCCAAAAGAATACTTGGAACTGGAGGCATAAACAAACGTTGTTTATCGCGTGGATAATGATGATGATTTCCGTGAAAAATGTAAACAATTCGTTTTAGACTTGGTTGTTCGGCTGTCCAATGAAAAAGATAACGATGCGCAAAATATTCGAACAAGGTCCAAAATAACATCGCTCCAAAAAAAATTGAAATAACTGTTATTGTAGATAAATCGTAGCTAGAAATTCCATAATAAATACAATAGGAAAGTAGAGGAATGTACATTCCCCAAATAACTGCGGGATGACCTTTTGTCAACATTTCGAGGTATTTGTTTTCGAAGATTTGCGCTTGACCTTTATTATGTATTTTCTCAAATTTCATGGTTACAAAATTTAATTTACTTAAAAATAAGGTTTTAACATATTTTAAACAAACAATCTCTAAAAATTAATTGTTAAAAAAAATCCGAAAATCAAAGTTTGATTTTCGGATTATATGATAAATAAGAAAATTCTTATCTGTTTTCAATTTCAACGTAATCACGTAATGGTGCTCCTGTGTATAATTGACGAGGGCGACCAATTGGTTGATTTGTTTCGCGCATTTCCATCCATTGTGCAATCCATCCTGGTAGACGTCCAACAGCAAACATAACTGTAAACATTTCAGTTGGGATATCTAACGCTTTGTAGATAATTCCTGAATAGAAATCTACGTTTGGATATAAGTTTCTTGATTTGAAATACTCGTCTTCTAAAGCAGCTTGCTCTAATTTTTTCGCAATATCTAAAATAGGATCATTGATTCCTAATTTCTCTAAAACGTTATCCGCAGCTACTTTGATGATTTTCGCACGAGGGTCAAAGTTTTTATAAACACGGTGTCCAAATCCCATTAAACGGAATGGATCGTTTTTATCTTTTGCTTTAGCTAAGTATTTTTCAACATCTCCACCATCATTTTTGATCGCTTCTAACATTTCTAATACTGCTTGGTTAGCACCTCCGTGTAATGGTCCCCATAATGCAGAAATACCTCCAGAGATAGAAGCAAATAAACCTGCATGAGAAGAACCTACTAAACGTACACTTGATGTAGAACAGTTTTGCTCATGATCCGCGTGTAAGATTAATAATTTGTCAATTGCATCAATAATAACTGGATCTAAGTCTAATTCTTGACCTGGTTTTTTGAATAATAATTGATAAAAGTTTTCTACATAAGATAATTTATCGTTAGAGTAGTTAACTGGTAATCCTTTAATTTTTCTTTGTGTCCAAGACGCTAATACTGGGAATTTACCTAATAAAGTAACTGCCGCTTTGTACATATCATCTGGAGAAGTAACATCAACAACTTTTGGGTTGAATGCTGATAAAGCAGCTGTTAAAGATGTTAATACTCCCATTGGGTGAGCAGAACTTGGGAATGCATCTAAGATTTTGATTAAATCTTCTGACACATAGTTATACTCATTAATATCAGCGATAAATTTATCTAATTCAGCTTGTGTAGGTAATTCTCCTTTGATTAACAAATACATTACTTCTACGAAAGAAGATTTCTCTGCTAATTGTTCAATAGGATATCCACGGTACATCAACTTACCTTCTTCACCATCTAAAAATGTAATTTTAGATTCGCATGCCCCTGTATTTTTGTAACCTGGATCCATTGTGATTAATCCAGTAGCACTTCTTAACTTGGAAATATCAATAGATTTTTCATCCATTGTACCAGTTGTAACAGGTAGCTCCAACTCATTTCCGTTGTAATTTAATATTACCTTATCTGACATTTTATAGTTTATATTATTTATTGCGTAATTTACACTTTTTTTATTAATTTGAGACTGATAAATATCAGTCTCAAATTATTTTATCGCTTAACTTTAAAAGCCTTAAGCCCTGGAAAAATTGCAGTTTCTCCAAGAATCTCTTCAATACGTAATAATTGGTTGTATTTCGCCATACGATCAGAGCGAGAAGCAGAACCAGTTTTAATTTGTCCTGTGTTCAAAGCAACAGCTAAATCTGCAATTGTAGCATCTTCTGTTTCTCCAGAACGGTGAGACATAACTGCTGTATAACGTGCATTTTGCGCCATTTGTACTGCTTTGATCGTTTCTGTTAACGTACCAATTTGATTGAATTTTACTAAGATAGAATTTGCTGTTTCAACATCAATTGCTTTTTCTAATTTAGTTACATTCGTTACCAATAAATCGTCTCCAACAATCTGAACACGTTTACCGATTTTATCTGTTAAGATTTTCCAACCTTCCCAATCGTTTTCATCCATACCATCTTCGATAGAAATAATTGGATATTTCTCTGTCAATTCTGCTAAATAAGCTGCTTGCTCTGCAGAAGTACGGATAGCTCCTTTCTCTCCTTCGAATTTTGTATAGTCATATTTTCCATCGTGATAGAATTCTGATGATGCACAATCTAATGCAATCATAATTTCTTCACCTGCTTTGTAACCTGCTTTTTCTATTGCAGAAATTACAGTATCTAAAGCATCTTCTGTACCATCAAAAGTTGGTGCAAATCCACCTTCGTCACCTACTGCTGTAGATAAACCACGATCGTGTAAAATTTTCTTTAATGCATGAAAAACTTCAGTTCCTTTGCGTAACGCATCAGAAAAAGATGCTGCCTGAACTGGCATAATCATGAATTCTTGGAACGCAATAGGCGCATCAGAGTGAGAACCTCCATTTACGATATTCATCATTGGAACTGGTAATGTGTTTGCATTAACCCCTCCAATGTATCTAAACAATGGTAAACCTAATTCTTCTGCTGCAGCTTTTGCAACCGCCAAAGAAACACCCAAAATTGCATTAGCACCCAATTTAGCTTTGTTTTCAGTTCCATCTAAATCAATCATTACTTGATCGATTAAATTTTGTTCGAAAACAGAAAAACCAATTAATTCTGGAGCAATCACTTCATTTACATTCTCGATAGCTTTCAAAACTCCTTTACCTAAGTACAAGTCTCCACCATCACGTAATTCTACTGCTTCATACTCTCCTGTAGATGCTCCTGATGGAACAGCTGCACGACCTAAAACACCTGATTCTGTATACACGTCTACTTCTACAGTTGGGTTACCACGAGAATCTAAAATTTGTCTTGCATGGATATGCGAAATAATGCTCATTATTAATATTTTTTAATTGATAAAATTTTGATTTACCAAAAATAATGGATTTGAGTAATCTTTACAATGAAATTATCTTTTTTTAAAAATAATTTAATTCAAAAACAATTCGAAAAATTTATGCATGCATAATAAAGAAGTATAATTTCGATGCCTGCAAAGATTATTATTTTTTGAGTGAATTAAAAAAACTTTAGATAAAAAATTTAATTCGTTATGGTAATCACACCATTTGGACTTGCATATACTTGGTATGTTCTTGGCGCTCTATTCGCTACTTTTGTAGGTTGTCCTGTCAATAAAATCCATTCAGAATTATCTGCATCACACACAATACTGATGTCATTCTTTACATACAGAGTGGTTTCTGCACCAGGACAAATATGCGGCGCATTGCGATCGTAAGCTTTGAAACTAGAAGCTGTACGTACCACAATCAAACCTCTAGAACCTGCTGTTGCTCCTTCAACATATACCCATCCTCCTGGATTATTAAGATTAGAATATAATGGTAAATTGATATTGATTGATACATTCACAATTGTATTTGGCACACAACTTACTGTACCATCATCTGAATTGCAGCCTTGAAATAAGCCAGCAAAAACACTAACCAAAATAACCTTATTTAGAATCGTTTTAATAAATTGTTTCATTTTTAATTTGCTGTATTTTTTTTATTATCTTTGTAGTACAATAACTAAATAGTCCTGCGCATAGTATTACATATGTGTAGGATTATTTATTTTATAAGATTTATTTAATAAAAAATTAAACATTGTTGTTATGGCAAATATACAATATGTAACGAAAGAGGGATTAGAAAAGTTGCGTGAAGAGCTTCATCAGTTAGAAACTTTTGAGCGTCCAAAAATTTCGCAACAAATTGCTGATGCGCGTGATAAAGGAGATTTATCTGAAAATGCAGAATATGATGCTGCAAAAGAGGCTCAAGGAATGTTAGAGATGCAAATTGCTAAATTGAAAGAAGTTGTAGCATATGCACGCGTAATTGATGAATCTAAATTAGACCATTCTAAAGTATCAATATTATCAAAAGTTAAAATAAAAAATACAGCGAACGGACAAGAATTAGTGTACACTTTGGTACCTGAATCTGAAGCTGATTTAGCTAAAATGCGTATCTCTGTGAATACTCCAATCGCAAAAGGATTGTTAGGAAAATCACTTGGAGAAGTTGCAGAAATTACATTACCTAACGGAATGACTTTAAATTTTGAAATTTTAGAAATATCTTTGGACTAAGATTTCAAAAATTAAAAAACATATGGCAAGCATTTTCACTAAAATAATAAACGGAGAAATACCATCATACAAAATTGCCGAAAACGATAAGTACATCGCTATTTTGGACGCTTTTCCTTTGGTAGAAGGTCATGTATTGGTTATCCCGAAAAAAGAAGTCGATAAAATCTTCGATTTAGACAAAGAAACCTATTTAGGTTTAATGGACTTTTCTTACGAAATTGCACAAGCTATAGAAAAAGCAATACCTTGTCTACGCGTTGGCGTAGCTGTTGTTGGTTTAGAGGTACCACATGTACATGTGCATTTGGTTCCTCTAAATACAATGCAAGATATCAATTTCTCAAATCCAAAACTTCAATTATCTGCCGAGAAAATGATCGAAATTGCAGATAATATCAAATCATATTTATAATCGATGAACAAATACATTAAATTAGTAATCGCCGCTGTATTAATCGCTTTAGCAATCTTTTTGTTTACCATTCGCGAATACGGTTGGGGATTTGTTTCGTTATTAGTCGCTGTATTTCCAATTTTATTCTATTTCAGAAACGAAAACATCTTGTTAGCTTTCTGGTTTTTACGTAAAGAGGATATGGCAAAAGCGAAAAAATGGTTACAAAAGATCAAAAATCCATCATCAGAATTAATTCCTAAACAAATGGGATATTACCACTACATGATGGGAATTACTGAAGCGCAGGACAATGTTGCGGTTTCAGAAAAATATATGAAAGAAGCCTTAAACTACGGTTTATCATTTGATCATGACAGAGCAATGGCTAATTTATCTTTGGCTGGAGCTGCAATGTCAAAAGGTAAAAAGAAAGAAGCGGAAGGTTACATTAAAGAAGCGAAGAAAAACGATTCGAAAGGAATGTTTACAGATCAAATCAAAATGATGAATGATCAAATGAAACGTTTCAACGTAAGTAATTCGCAATTACAAAACCCACATATGCGTCACAAAGGACGTAAATTCTAAATGGATATATCAAAATTTACAGAAGAATCATCATCAAACACCAACAAGTGGAAACTGATTGAAGAATTCTTTCAACAAAATTTCACAGATGGTGAAAGACCAGATTTAGATACGATTCTTTTTTTGATCGGTGTTCAAGAATTAGGACAAGGAAAAAAACGATTCAAAAAAGATGATAAACTCAATTTATTACACATTGCAGTTTGTCGCGTGTTAGAACCTTTTGGTTTTTATCGTTTCGATGGATTAGATCCAGATGGTTGGCCACATTTTGAGTTGTTGGAAGATTTACCACCTCTCAAAACAAATGAACAAACCTTGTTAATGAAATACGCCGTTATACAGTATTTTGATGATCAAAAAATAATAAACTTCGAGTCTTAAGATTCGAAGTTTTCTTTTTTATACAAATCAACTACCACTTTATCTGCGTCTAACGTAAATTTCTCTACATTCAATTCTTCTTTGGATAACCACAACAATTCGTTGATATCTGCATCCAAAACTTTCAATTTATCCAATGCTTTCTCTGTAATTGTCGCTTTATAATAAATCAATAAAACCTGTTCTGTCGGATCAAAAGCATTCAGCACAAAAAAATCTTGTGTATAAAAATGTTCATGAACTTCTACTTTCAAATTCAATTCCTCTTTTATCTCTCTCCTTATACAATCTTTTGTTCCTTCACCAAACTCCAATCCACCGCCAGGAAACTTATAAATTAACTCTCCCTGAAACGGCTCGTGAATCACCAATACCTTTCCCTTGTGTTCCAATAACGCATATACACGCACATTAAATGGTTTCATATCCTGTTTACTTTAAAACCTAAATATATAAAAATTCTTCATTCAAATGCGTATTATTATAGCGTTCCCTTCGGTCGGGCTATCCGTTGCAATCTTTTGTAGAAGAAAATTGGAAGTGATTACAGGAAAATCCAATTTCTACAAAAGGATTTCCACTACTATCCCTAACGCGGGTTGTAAGTTGTAAGTTTTGAGTGATAAGTTATAATTTATAAGACATAAGATTTAAGACTTACAGGAATAGAAGTAGAAGTTAAAATATCCACTTGAGGGAAATAGGGGCTTTTCGATTTATGAGTTGTAAGTTATAAAGGAAGCTTCCTTTTTATTAAGAAGAAGCTTCTTGTTGGATGAAAGCAAGCTTCTTTTTTTATAAAACATAGTCTGGAGATGCGTAAAGCTTACAGCGTTCAGCTAAAGCGCGACGTATAACCACAAAAAAAGCCTCAAGAAATAAATCTTGAGGCTTTTAATAAAAACTGGCGACGACCTACTCTCCCGTAAGTAACAGTACCATCGGCGCAGGCAGGCTTAACTTCTCTGTTCGGAATGGGAAGAGGTGAGCCCTGCAGCTATAGTCACCCTAATATTTTTGTATAGGTCTTAGTTCCTAGTATATTTTGACATTATTAGATAGCTTTATGCATTAAGCTTAAAGCTTTAGGCCTAAAGCCTTCACACAATCTTTGGTATTACTCTATTAATCCAAATAAGATTAACTAACCTTCTCTATGACGATTAAATCAATCTTAGTATTTAATCTTTTTTATTTTTGATATTGCTATCATTATCTTTGATTCGTTCTACTTTTTTAGAAAAAGTCTATGGGTAATTAGTACTACTCGACTATGACATCACTGCCTTTACATCTATAGCCTATCAACGTTGTAGTCTACAACGACCCTTTAAAGAAGTCTAATCTTGCGGCGAGTTTCGCACTTATATGCTTTCAGTGCTTATCTCTTCCAAACGTAGCTACTCAGCGGTGCACCTGGCGGCACAACTGATACACCAGAGGTTTGTTCAACACGGTCCTCTCGTACTAGAGTCAACTCCGCTCAAACTTCTAACGATCACAACAGATAGAGACCGAACTGTCTCACGACGTTCTGAACCCAGCTCGCGTGCCACTTTAATGGGCGAACAGCCCAACCCTTGGGACCTTCTCCAGCCCCAGGATGTGACGAGCCGACATCGAGGTGCCGAACCTCCCCGTCGATGTGAGCTCTTGGGGGAGACTAGCCTGTTATCCCCGGAGTACCTTTTATCCTTTGAGCGATGGCCCTTCCATACGGAACCACCGGATCACTATGTCCTGCTTTCGCACCTGATCGACTTGTTGGTCTCACAGTCAAGCACCCTTATGCCATTACACTCTACGCACGGTTACCAAGCGTGCTGAGGGTACCTTTGAAAGCCTCCGTTACTCTTTTGGAGGCGACCACCCCAGTCAAACTACCCACCATGCACTGTCCTTCTTGTTCAGAAGTTAGGCTCCAAGTAAATAAAGGGTGGTATTTCAACAATGACTCCACAATACCTAGCGATACTGCTTCATAGTCTCCCACCTATCCTACACATTATTTACCCGAAGTCAATACAAAGCTATAGTAAAGGTTCACAGGGTCTTTTCGTCCCGTTGCGATTAACCGGCATCTTCACCGATACTACAATTTCACCGAGATCATGGTTGAGACAGTGCCCAGATCGTTACACCATTCGTGCAGGTCGGAACTTACCCGACAAGGAATTTCGCTACCTTAGGACCGTTATAGTTACGGCCGCCGTTTACTGGGGCTTCAGTCAAAACCTTCGAGTTACCTCTAAGCTCCTTCCTTAACCTTCCAGCACCGGGCAGGTGTCAGACCCTATACGTCATATTTCTATTTTGCAGAGTCCTGTGTTTTTGATAAACAGTCGCCTGGGCCTTTTTACTGAGGCTGACATTGCTGTCAGCGACCTTTCTCCCGAAGTTACAGGTCTATTTTGCCTAATTCCTTAACCATGAATCGCTCGAGCGCCTTAGGATACTCTCCTCGACCACCTGTGTCGGTTTACGGTACGGGCTGCACATCTCGCTATTTCTTGGAACAATTTTCAGAGGATTATCACTCTAACCGAAGTCTTCGTGTACTATCCCTACTTTACGTAGGTTCAACGTACTATTCCGTCAGTACGCACCTCCTACAATCATTCGTCACTTTTATTGAGTGCAGGTACGGGAATATTAACCCGTTTGCCATCCACTACCCCGTTAGGGTTCGTGTTAGGTCCCGACTAACCCTCAGCTGATTAGCATAGCTGAGGAATCCTTAGTCTTACGGCGAATAAGTTTCTCACTTATTTTATCGTTACTCATGCCTACATTTTCTTTTCTAAAAGCTCCACCACCCATTACCAGGTGACTTCTGCGCCGTTAGAATGCTCCCCTACCAGTAGTACTAATGTACTAATCCATAGCTTCGGTAATATGCTTATGCCCGATTATTATCCATGCCGGATCGCTCGACTAGTGAGCTGTTACGCACTCGTTAAATGAATAGCTGCTTCCAAGCTAACATCCTAGCTGTCTATGCAATCCAACCGCGTTTTTTCAACTTAGCATATATTTGGGGACCTTAGCTGATGGTCTGGGTTCTTTCCCTCTCGGACATGGACCTTAGCACCCATGCCCTCACTGCCTAGAAACATATATTAGCATTCGGAGTTTGTCAGGAATTGGTAGGCGGTGAAGCCCCCGCATCCAATCAGTAGCTCTACCTCTAATATACTTTACTAAACGCTGCACCTAAATGCATTTCGGGGAGTACGAGCTATTTCCCAGTTTGATTGGCCTTTCACCCCTACCCACAGGTCATCCGAAGACTTTTCAACGTCAACCGGTTCGGTCCTCCACTTTGTGTTACCAAAGCTTCAACCTGCCCATGGGTAGATCACAAGGTTTCGCGTCTAATACTACTGACTATAGCGCCCTATTCAGACTCGCTTTCGCTACGGCTCCGCACCTGAAGTGCTTAACCTTGCCAGCAACATTAACTCGTAGGCTCATTATGCAAAAGGCACGCCGTCACACTTACGTGCTCCGACCGCTTGTAGGCGTACGGTTTCAGGTTCTATTTCAACTTTCTATTCGAAATGCTTTTCACCTTTCCTTCACAGTACTAGTTCACTATCGGTCTTTGAGGAGTATTTAGCCTTGGAAGATGGTCCTCCCATATTCGGACAGAATTTCTCGTGTTCCGCCTTACTCGTTATCAACTTAATAAAAATTTCATTTACGGGACTATCACCCTCTACGGTTAACCTTTCCAGGTTATTCTATTATCCTTATTAAGTCTTTAGGGCTAATCCGCGTTCGCTCGCCACTACTTACGGAATCTCAATTGATTTCTTTTCCTATTGGTACTTAGATGTTTCAGTTCCCAACGTTCGCTCCCATTGCTGGGTGACATGCCTTCAACATGCCGGGTTGTCCCATTCGGAAATCTACGGATTAATGCGTATGTGCCGCTCCCCGTAGCTTATCGCAGCTTATCACGTCCTTCATCGCCTCTCAAAGCCTAGGCATCCGCCGTACGCCCTTTGTAACTTTTTTCTCGATTTAACCGTCATATTATTGAGCGGTTATGTTAATCTTACTCGTTTTCTTGATTAATTGTATACCTTATATAAACTTTGATTTATTTCTAAATCTGTTTTGATTGTATGCGATTATAAATAAATTATAATCTTGTTTCTAATAATGTCAATGAACTCTTCTGCTTTAGACGAATTTCGAAATTCGTTTATCGCTTCGTGGAGAATATCGGAGTCGAACCGATGACCTCTTGCGTGCAAGGCAAGCGCTCTAGCCAGCTGAGCTAATCCCCCTCTTTGTCGTATTTCGAAATTCATTAATCGAACTTCGTTTTTAGTAGTCTCAGGCAGACTCGAACTGCCGACCTCTACATTATCAGTGTAGCGCTCTAACCAGCTGAGCTATGAGACTCTTTAATACTCTTAAAGAGTGGTCTTTTGTTAGTTGTAAGTCTTAAGTTATAAGTAATAAGTTTTTATTCCTTAATCTTTTACTTTATCTTAACCTCTATCTCTAACTATATATTAAATACTACAGAATAAAAAGCCGAATCAAAATCAATCTTCTTACAATAGAAGAAAATTCGTCGTTCTCTAAATATGAGATGTTCCAGCCGCACCTTCCGGTACGGCTACCTTGTTACGACTTAGCC
>Ga0207789_1000546_pt1 | contig 12634 bp, 10 predicted proteins | sample HigsolmetaGSP12D_FD_184840 | JGI IMG/M metagenome (GOLD analysis project Ga0207789, IMG submission 184840) | High solid enriched microbial communities from the Joint BioEnergy Institute, USA - SP1-2-D (SPAdes) | ecosystem: Engineered > Bioreactor > SSF (Solid state fermentation) > Aerobic >...
ACTTTTTTGTTTGCACCATATACAGAACTAGATGATGCATATATTAGATGATCAACAGGGTAATGTCTACAGGCCTCGAGTATGTTATAAAATCCAATAATATTACTTTGAATATATACATCTGGGTTTTCTATTGAATACCTTACTCCTGCTTGAGCTGCTAGGTTCACAACAAGTTCCGGATTGTAATCATTAAAAACCTTAAAAATAAAATCTTTATCCGAAATATCACCTTTTATAAAAGTGAAATTTTGATAGGGTTCTAATTGCTGTAATCTAGATATCTTTAACTTTGTATCATAATAATCATTAATATTATCAATACCAATAACTTGATATCCTTTATCTAATAAACTTTTTGATAAGAAAAAACCTATGAATCCTGCAGTACCAGTTACAACGTATTTTTTATTTGAGTTTATATTTATCACTTAAAATAACCTCCGAAGAAATGAATCCTTTGTAAATAATTACTATTTTTCCTAGTAAATTAAAACCATTCCGCTAATCTTTTTCTAATTAATTTAGAAATTTCTTTACGCATATCTGGAAAAATCAACAAAACTGCAAAGTAAAATAATACACATAAAAGTATCGTAATAAGATCCCAAATAAATGCATTGGATATTTGTTGTATAAAATATCCAAATATCCCCATTAATACTGCTGAAATAATAGTTGGTAATACGTTGCTAAGGATTTTCATAATAGGAAAAAAAAATTTATACTTCATTATAAACAAATGAACAAGCACAGACTGCATACGAATCCATGACCTTGTATAAACTAGTGCCCAAAATCCAAATTTAGAACTAATAATACAAGCCGGGATCAAAACTACAAGATGTAAAACTTGAGCTAAAAATGAAAGCTTTGGCTGTCCTTTTGCTCTATACACTTCACTGCAAAAGTGACCGAAAACAATCTGTATTGAGCTTGTTAAAGCCCAAACTCCAATTACCGTTGAGGCTTCTTTCCATTTACTACCTAATAGCAAATTGGTAGCCAAATCACTAAATAGACATATCCCAACACCTAATGGTAAGACCAATATAGAAACATATCGCTGAAAAATATAATAAGTTGATTGAAACTTATTATGATCATCCTGTAACCGAGATAAAGTCGAAAACAGAACTGGAATAACTGTTGCAGTTATTATTGCCATTAAAGAATTTACCATAGATGTAGAAGTCTTATATACACCTAATTCGTGTTGACTTAGATTATTAGCAATAATAAAAGAGTCTACCCAAGATGTTAGCCAAATTGATATCGCTTCTATTAAAGACCAAATACTAAATGAAAACATTCTTTTAAATATTTTTGCACTATAAAATAATTTAGGCTTCCATTTCGATCTGATTGTTAAGATAATTGCATTTGAAAATTGAATTATTAACGTACCTATAATTAATGACCAGTAATCACATCCAAGTAGAGCTAATGGGATGGTTATTATAAATGGGATTGTAATAGCTACTACCCTCACTAAAAATAACGTTTTGAAATTAAAATCTCGTTTATATAAAGCCATTTGAATACTTGAAAAAGATGTTAAAGGTAACTGTAGACACGCTATAGCAAGAACATTGCCTAATCCTGGATTCCCCACTAATATAGCTAATTCTTCTCGGAAAATAAAAATTATTACCCATAAAATTATTGAAATAATCAAATTGGTCCAGAAGGCCACATTTGTATACTGGTATTTTTCTTTATTATCCTTAAATTCATGCTGTACCAAGTACTTTTGGAATCCTGAGTCAGCAAACATTTCTGCAAAACTAACAAGCATCGTTACAGTAGCAATTACTCCAAATGCTTCAGGTACCAATATTCTTGCCAATATCATGTTAGTTATGGGGGTGATTAATTTTGCTACAATTTCCGTAAGAGCTGACCACTTAGTTGCATTTAAGATTTTACTCTGAAAATCATTTACCTTCACTATTTGTTCTCCCTTTTAGACCTGTTAAGAATAACTCTCGATGCGCCTCACATTCTATATAGTTTTGTATTGCTAACATTTTTTGTTTCCCATATATTCTTTTTAAGAAAAAGTGGTTGAAAACTAAACGATCAATTCTTGAAACCCACTTACCAAGTCCTGAAAAATTTCTCAAATATGTAAGGAGATTTTCCTCAGCAAATTCAACATACTTTTTTTCTAAAAAATTCTCCTGTTTTATCTCATTTGACCGTTTTTTAAATTCATTTAAAATCTTTTCAGCTTGGTTTCCTTTAGCTAATCTTACCTTATTTCCATCCTTTAATATTGGAATATAGTCGATATAATAACCACTGTTTTCGAATTCTATGTTTATTAACAGACTAGTCTTCCAAAATTCACTGTTAGACCTGTCAAAAATAAAGTTTCCTTGTCCATATATTATTGTTGCATCATTATATTTCTCAAAACATCCTACACAATGACTATGCTGGCAAACAATTAAATTGGCCCCTTTTTCTATCATTTTCCTACATACTTTCTGTAGATATGGTGATGGATATCGATAGTGCTCTTTCCCACCATGATATAATACTATCATAAAATCTGTTTTACTTTTCAATCTAGAAATATGATCTAAACTCTCAAGTGGATCAAAAGGGTTAGCTCCTGGTTTTTCTTTTTCAGCAATTGTAAATTCATGCTCTGTACATGAATAGACTCCAACTTTCATACCATTTATTTTAAGAATATAAGAATGTAATACTTTATCAAGATTGTTACCAATCCCTACAAACGGAATTGTATAACGACTTAAGAGATTGACTGTTGACTCTAATCCAGTAATACCTTGATCAAGAATGTGATTGTTAGCTAAAGTTATTAATGATGGTTTAAGAGCAACTATCCCCTTTATTGTACTAGTCGATGCAATTAGATTAGGACCATGTTTATTTATTGGATCTTCATTGTCTAAAAGTGGGGTTTCTAAGTTAAATATTCTTATATCACTATTCATCCATATCGAGTGAAGTTCACTACCTAATAATTCAATTGTATTGGCATCTTTAAACAAATCTTCATTGGTTTTTGTAGGAGCAACGTCTCCACCAATTAAAATATTCATAATATATTCACCTAATCACCTTTTACTTATTTGGTAAATCTAACCAACTACCCAGCTCATAATCATATTTTTCTGGTGTAAATTCTTCAAACCCTGATCCCGGATAAAAAGTAAGTTCACCAAAATATAATTTCCCATTAACCTCATAAAAGTCAACACGAACAAAAGGGACATCTTTTGCAAGTTTTTCTGCAAATGTAACCATCTTATCAAAAGTTTTCGGTTTAGGGATCTTTTCCCCACTACTTGGATAGTGTCTCTCAAAAGGTAGCGGATTCCAATCCATATCATAAAAATCAACATTTAAACCTGTTGGAGAATTTCTATTTAACCCGACAAACAAACATTTTGCTTTTCCATTAAAGCACATAATTTTATAATCTTTTAATTCAGTTCCTGATTCGTCTACCATAAATTTTTCACAAATAATTTTTGGTTGTATGTTCTTATATGGCCATTCACGATGGACCCAATAATAGTTACGCTTTAGCCATTTATTAACCAGCTTCCTTAACTGAGGATAATTTATACTAGACTTATCTTTACATATAAATACATCACCTGATGTGTGATTTGGTTTTAATACAAATTGATTAGGAAGTGAATCAAAGTCTATTTGATCATAAAAATCATATACTCCTAGTAATGGGATTAAATATTGATCCCCAATTTTTTCTGAAATATATTGTCTTACTTCATATTTATCTACCATTTGAACATATTCAGATTTTCTATCATTTAACTTTAACCATTGTAATTTCTCATTAAAGGATTTCGGATTTGTCAAATTTAAGGAAGTTCTCATAATAAGTTTATATTTAATCCTTAAAAAAAGATTATCCGGAATTATTCTTGATATTTTTAATTTTAAAAAAAATAACAGAATAAGTTTTGGATGCTTGATACCATGTATAATTTTCTTCATAAAATAACCTCATTATAGCAAATTATCTTCAAAAATTGTGTAAGAAAAACAGCCAGATTTCTATCAAGATGATAGTAGTATAAATCTGACCGTCATAAGAACTAATTCTTGTTCCATCCATATGATGCTAAATTTAATGGATGTTTTGATTTGGAATCATTTTTCAATTTATAAAGATCTTGATATTGCTTACTCATTTTGCAGGCATTTAAATGCCTTTTCACAATGGAAAGTGGCGCTTCCATTGTGAAATAGTCCTCATCTAAAAATTTTTTCATTTGGTTTACCAAAGAGTTATTATCATTCAGCTTAAATAATCGTCCAGCTTCTTGATTGTACTCAAGTATTTCTTGGTGTGGACCAATATTTGATAATAAAACTGGTATGCCAGAAGCTAAAGCTTCTAAAACAGTATTGGGTAATCCCTCAGATTGCGAAGCAGAAATAAAAACATCAGATGCTTTAAGATATTCATCTGGATTTGAAACATGACCGGGAAATTTAAATCTTTCATCATTTTTTACCAATTTACGACATTTTTCCAATAGTGGTCCACTCCCTAAAAAAATTACTATAACATCTATTTTTGTGCTTTTTACAGCTTCTATTATTTGAAGTGGATTTTTTCTTTTTATAAGAGAGCCAATAGATATAAATATTTGCTTATCTAAAGGTAAAGATAATTTTTCTCTTAATTTTATTTTTTCATTTTCTTCCACAGGATTAAATTTAGTTAAGTCAACACCATTCTGGATTACATTTAGATTGATATTATAATTCTCCATTTTTTTTGCAATACTTTTAGAGCATGCTACGGCAATATCCATATCACGAAATGATTTAATATTTAAATATGCTGTTATTGATCCAACTAATTTGCCATATTTCATTCTGTAATCTTCGTATGCATAATTATGAATAGTACTAACTTTAATACTAGCCACGTTTAATTTTGAATTTAAAATATCCGCTCTATGTCCATGACTATGAATAATATCAGGGTCAATTTTATTCACTAATTCACTAAGATTCTTAAGACCTTGAAAACTTCCTTGTAACCTTGATAAATTCAAAGAATATACTGGTATACTAAGAGATTCAAAATCTTTTTTTCTTGATCCTTTAGGTTCTGGAGACAAAGTAATAATAGATGGTTCGAATTGCTCACGATTTAGATACTTGACAATATTGTACAGAATATTAATAGGACCTGAACCTTTTAATGTTGAAACGATATAACATACCTTCATAACCTACTCCTTTTTTCGATTACCAAATGAATTTGTACTAATAAAATTTAAATTAACTAAATACAGTAAAATAAAAGCTATTACTATAGGATTTCTAAGCAGATTATAAACAACTAGCGCAAATGAAATATAAATAATTGTAAAAATTAGCCCCAAAGAAACCCATTTATATTCAACTTTGCTTTTTAATAATATATATGTTGCTACTAATATAGTTCCAACTATTAATATTAATAATGCCAGGACAAATAACCATTTTCCTTGGGCAAAGTATGATAGATAACCTGAGTCAATTACACCAAATATGTTATATGGTTGAGTTAGTGTCCCCACAGGATATATTTGTAAAGCTTCCAACACATAAGGCCATATAACATTTGTTCTATAACTAAATGAATAATCACTACCTAAACCTTCCCCAAGTCTTACCACTCTATAAAAGATATCTTCTAAATCAATAAATGAGCCAACTATTAAGAAGAATATAAGTAAGGGAAATGATACAGATAATACGATTTTCATTTTCTTAATAATAGATATAGGACTAAATATAAAACTAATGATAAATATTATCGCGATAGCCAACATCGCGGTCCTAGTATTAGATAAAGCAACGACAAGGATTGAAATTAATAAATACATTAAATCACTTACACTATACTTTGAAATTAATTTAGATTGAAAATAACAAAAGGCTAATACACCAAATATTGATAATTCTATACCATTATTAAAAGTTCCACTCGCTCTCACTCCATCAACTATTTTGTAGTGCCCATCTACAGCAAAATTTACTAAATATTGTTGAAGCAATAATTGCTTAGGAAGAAAACCATAGACAATTAAGATCTGTACAGTAGAGTAAACAAAGTTTACAATTAAACCTAGCTTTAAAACCTTATGCACCATTAAATTAACCTTAACAGTTTCTTCGGTAGTACAAATAAGACTGTATAATAAAAACGGAGAATAATTAAGAATAATTCTAAATGCACTACCAACAGATGACGCACCATATTCCACAGATCCCACAACTGGCAACACTAATTCTAGTATAAACAGCGGTATAATAAGAAATAAAAATATATTTTTTCTAATTCCTTTATACCTAAGTATATATAAGCTTCCCATAAAAAGTAGAATAACTGGAAAAATATCTGTAATACGTATAGAGTTATTTGAACCCACAGTAATTCCATAAGGATATAGAAATATTAAAGATGCAAGATATAGGATACAAATATAGGAGTAAATCGTTAAATAATTTTTATTTTGACTATTCATTTTTTTCCTCCCACAAGCACAAACGCTATATTTACAATAAATTAATTACTTCATCATATTGATCTAATATATATTCATACCTATATCTTTTAGCCGTTTCCTTTATATTATCCATATCCCATTTTTTATTTACGGTATAAGTTATTGCATTTGCTAATTCCTGAGTGTCAAGATATTTAACTAACTTACCATTAACATCATCTATAATAATTTCACTTGGACCTGATGGACAATCAAATGAAACGACAGGGACACCGAGTGTTATAGATTCAATTAAGACATTTGGAAACCCCTCATAAATAGAAGAAAGTACTGTCGCTGAAGCATTAATATAGTAATCTGCAATATCATTTGTAAAATCAATAAACTTAACATTAAATCCAATCCCTAAATTATTAACTTTATTTTCTAACTCCTTTTTTAAATCCCCCTTACCAATAATAAAGAGTTTTAAATTAGGCATTTTTTTTAAACATATATTAAAAGCTTCAATTAAATAATCTAATCCTTTTTGTTTAGTTAATCTTCCTACAAATAATATGTATTTATTATCATATTCAGATTTGGAATAACTTTTTGCAAAGTTTTCAATTCCAATATCAACTGGATTATTTACTACTTTGACTTTTGTAGATTCAAATTTATAATTATCTATTAAATCTTTACTCATTTTTATAGATTGAGCAATAACTAAATCAACTTTGTTGTAAAGAAATTTTGTCAACAAGTTTACCATATATTGTTTTAAATTACTTCCACTTTGTGAATTCAACAAGGACAATGTATTTATATTTCTTGCAATGACTTTGAATTTCAAAAAGTATATTTTTCTTAGTAAGAGTAATACTACTGCCAGTTCAAAATTAAAAACTAAAAATTTCTCTGGTTTTTCCTTTTTTACATATCTCAATAATTGGAATCCAGCGTTTCTAGCATGTTTTTTATTTAGTACTACTAATTTAACTTTATTATTTATCTTATCTTTATAAACTTCGTCGGTTAAATCTAAAATAACTAATCGAACATCATATCCCCTATTAGCTAGCCCATTAGCAATAGATACACAAACTTTCTCAGCACCCCCACCTCGTAAACAATTAATTAGCAAGTCAATTCTTTTTTTCAAATTAAAATTCCTTTCTCACATTATTCTATCCCTTATTTATTCTAGTTATAATTAAACTTATCTTAAAATTACCTCTAAAGGTTAACTAATATTAAAATGTCCTTTAAAAAATTGAGTGTGCATATAATGATGTTCTAGAGCTACCGATAATGAAGGAAGTGCTCAATTGACGAAACATGAAGTCAAAAAATCAACTTTTACTATCCACCATTATATTTATTACATACAAGCCTCTTTTTCCTTCAAAAACAGAATCGATACAAACTTTATCTCCTAATGGGTTCCACCTTGGATGTAAGTCACATCGCACATCATTATCATACCTAAAAGGAGCAAATACTCTTGCAATTTTATTCACCTTATCTCCGTCAATAATATATACTGTAGAGACTCTTGCTCTGTCTGGGTAAGTATCAGTTACCACAAGACTACCGTCAGGTGAATAACTGGGATGACCGTCAGATGTTAGTTCTGTCCACATTTTCTGATACTGATTAGTTTTATCCTTCATTAAATAATAACCATTTCCATCAGAGTTTTTATGGGCATAGGCTATAATTTTCTCATCATTCTTCCAATAACAATGAGATGTCATGTTATCATCACTTAAATTAAACATCTCAGTGCCGTCGCTATTAATAGTAACCAAGCGAGTATATTTATTTGATCCTTTAATCCATCTATGGAGAACCATAAATCTATTTCCAGAAGGATTTAGCATAATATGATTAACTTTGTGCTCTGCACTTTTCATTTCAAATCGTGGTTCAAAATTTGCAAAGTCAGTATAATTTAATAAAGGTTTTACATCGCCATTATTTAAATCAATACGCCAAATACAAGGTTTATCCGGACACTTCTCAGTTGCATTAGAATCTGGTAAATTAGAGTATCCATAACCTGGTCTTAATCTGTGTAATCTCGAGAAATCGAGTGTAAGCGCAAATTCTCCATTACTTGCAACACTATAAACTGGCATTGGTATAACTTTTTCTTGATTTGTATTTATATTTAGTATTACAGAGCAATACTTACCATCACGAAAATCATTGTAAATAATCTTTTCTTTGTAGTCTGGTCCTAGCCACTGTAACATGCACCCTTGTTGCACATTCCATGTATGAGTTTTTCCTAATACCTTGTAAGAATTATTATCAAGTGTATCAAATAAAATGATTTCAGCTGGTTCTTTTGGGGCAACAGATGAATATGTGTTTTTTACTCTAAGACATAACATATACCTATCACTAGCATCCCAAGGAGATTTGTCATAATAACCAAAGAAATATTCCATTCCATCATTTGGGGATATTCTTTTTATATCTCCTTCAGATTTTACCTTAGGTGAGATTGTATACATTCCATATTGGTAAATTCGTTTAACTACTTTTTTTATAACAGGAAATCTTTGTAAAGTTGTATTTACTTTATTTTCTAATGTATGAATCATTTTTATAAACCTCTCATAAAATATTAAAAACTATTAATAACTATTAATAACTATAAATAACTCTCTTAATCAGTACCTGTTTGTTCTTAAAAAGTTATTTGATAACCATTTCAAAAACCACATTGGTGATATATACATTACGGTTTGACCTAATACCACGTATATTAAATCGAACAGTGAACAGTGTCTTCTCCGCCAAATAGCATACTGTACATAAATATAACTTTTACAATATGACCAACTTTTTCTTCTTTTAAAGTTATCTTCATTTGATCTAAATAATAATAGTGACTCATTAATATTTGCAGTTTTACATCCGTTATTAATCATTCTTGAAAATAAATCTAAGTCCTGTTTCCGTCTAAAAGTACCATAACCTCCACAGCGTATTACTTCGGATTTTCTAAACATTACAGACGGATGATTAAATGGACTTCTTCTTCTCATAAATTTTACAATATCATCGTGTTCTGTTGGAACAATTCTTGAAGATACTATATTATGAGGATCATCATAAAACTCATCAATCATGGTACCAACAATACTTAAATCAGGGTTCTTTACAAATGCCTTAATTTGTTTTTCACATCTTTCAGGTAAAGATATATCATCGGAATCCATTCTAGCTACTAATTCATTTCTACAATATTTCAGTCCTTCATCTAATGCTTTACCCAATCCAAGGTTCTTCTCTAATGAAACAATAGTAAATAAATTAGGATTTTCTATAAAGTAACCTTCAATTAATTCATCCAATTCTTTAGTTAACAATCCATCCTTAACAATTACTATTTGTTCTGGTAATAGAGTTTGAGATAACATACTGTCTATGCTTGATTTCAAGTAATCTCGGTGTTCTTTGTAGTAAACAGACATAAGAACTGAATATTTTACTGTTTTCCCTTGATCCATTTCGTTGGAAATATTTATTGTCATTATACTTACCTCTCAGAAGCGATTATTGATTTTATTAAATTTCTTTTTCTATATTCTTTCTTATAGTTACTTAATGAAGGCTCATAAACCAAATTTCCAAACACCTTATCAATAATCCCTACTCTTCCAGTCATGATCCTTAAAATCGGATTAAATATCTTGACTAACTTAATACTTCTTCCATGAGCTTCAGCAATCAACCGGACCATTTCACTTGTTTGAACGTACTCTTTATTTTGTGGAAAAAACAGTCCACTCTCCTCGTTATCTATCATTAATCGGATAAACTCTGATAGATTATCAATATGCAACATGCTACGCTCATTTTCAAAATCAGGAAAAATAGGTAGTACTTGTGCTGCTTTGGCTAATTTTGGATAATTCCCTTTTGAACCCTTCCCATAAATCATTGGTGGTCGAATAATAACGATTTTAAAGTTATCACTTTCTAAAGGCCTAATACCCTCTTCCGCCTGAAGTTTACTCTTTCCATAAAAATTGCTTGGCATTGGAACAGTATTTCTATCAATCACTTTCTTATCAGCACTCGCATCACCGTAAACAATAATGCTGCTCATAAATATAAATTGTTTAACACCATCTGCTTTCGCCTTTTTGGCAATTTCAGTTGTTAAATCCCTATTAACTTTATAATAAAGATTTTCCATTTTTGGGTCCTTGGAAACATGGGCTATCCCGGCAACATGCAAAATCACATCGTAAATAGAAAAATCCTGTCCCTTCCATGATTCATCTCGTAAGCTAATTTTATCTACTATATATTTACTAGGATAATTCTTTATCCACTTTTCAAACGAATTTCCAACGTAACTATTTTTACCAGTGATTAGAATTCTTTTCATTTTCATATTGACCTCTCCTGATCACTAGCAAGTTCTTTTTTAGCCAATGTACCAGTTCCACCCTCAACTACTCCGTCTCTTTTTACAACACTTACAATCGTACCGATGAAGCATTTTAAATCAAAGCCAAAACTCATTCGATTGATATACTCACCGTCTAATTTTGCTTTTACCTCAATAGGAAGCTCATCTCTACCATTAATCTGTGCCCATCCTGTAAGTCCAGGTGGAACATCATTCGCACCATATTTATCACGTTCAGCTATCAAATCATATTGATTCCATAAAGCAGGACGAGGACCAATAATACTCATTTGCCCAACAAAAATATTCCAAATTTGTGGAAGTTCATCTAAAGAAGTCTTCCTAAGGAACTTTCCGACTTTTGTAATATATTGATCTGGATCTTTCAATAAATGAGTAGGGGTATCTTTTGGTGTATCTATTTTCATTGTACGGAATTTCAGAATATAAAAATGCGTTTTATTTATACCAACTCGCTTCTGTTTAAAAAGAACGGGGCCTTTTGAATCTAGCTTAATCGCTATAATTAGAATTAAAAATATTGGAGATAAAACAATGAGTCCTACTAAAGAAAGAATTAGGTCTATTAGTCTCTTAACTTTTACATACATTAAAGTTACACTCCTTAATTGTTACTTAGTAGATTAGTACTTAATTAAAAAGCTTGTTTTAATCAACCACTAATCTACTAATGCTAGGAATTTGAATGTACGGTTTTTTAGATAAGAAACGAAGACAGAAATAATATCTCTATTTATATCCATCTTCGTTAATTTTTTTATAACTAGGCTAAGGCTAGTTCGCCACAGTTTGTGCAACACCATCTTGCTGCTTCATATTTGCAATTTCTAATAATGTCGCTCTTATTTCGCTCACATCTAAATTTCCAAAGTTCTCCATCAACCAATGCAACTTATCTTGTCCAACAAGTTTGGCTTTCCCAATATGGATTTTTGGAAAGACTTGTTCTGGGTAGATTTCGTTTTCGTTTAAAAGTTCTTCGTACATTTTTTCACCGGGGCGTAATCCGGAGTAAACGATGCCGATTTCGTCTTCTGTATAACCCGATAGTCTGATTAAATTTTTCGCTAAGTCTACGATTTTTACAGGTTCACCCATATCTAAGACAAAAATTTCTCCACCTCTTGCCAATGAACCTGCTTGGATCACGAGACGAGAAGCTTCCGGAATTGTCATGAAGTAGCGAGTAATATCCGGATGGGTGACGGTGATCGGACCACCTTCTTGAATTTGCTTTTTAAATAGTGGAATAACACTACCCCGGCTACCTAGCACATTTCCGAATCGGACAGCGACATATTTCGTATTGTACTCTTGATCCATTTCTTGAATGATTAACTCGGCACAGCGTTTCGTCGCACCCATCACATTCGTTGGATTTACAGCTTTATCTGTGGAAATTAAGACGAATGTGTCCACCCCAAATGTACCGGCTGCTTCTGCCACATTTTTCGTGCCAAAAATATTGTTTTTCACCGCTTCTTTCGGGTTGTATTCCATCATCGGTACATGTTTATGTGCGGCGGCATGATAAACTACGTTCGGCTGATGTTCTTCCATCACTTCAAAGATGCGGTTTTTATCTTGGACATCTGCAATCACCGGTACTATTTCGAACGCATGTTTATATTGATTTTGCAGTTCCATATTAATTTGATAGATACTGTTTTCGCCATGA
>Ga0207789_1000547_pt1 | contig 12602 bp, 14 predicted proteins | sample HigsolmetaGSP12D_FD_184840 | JGI IMG/M metagenome (GOLD analysis project Ga0207789, IMG submission 184840) | High solid enriched microbial communities from the Joint BioEnergy Institute, USA - SP1-2-D (SPAdes) | ecosystem: Engineered > Bioreactor > SSF (Solid state fermentation) > Aerobic >...
TAAAAAATACTCCCCCGTTCCAATATGCCAAAAATTTAGCACATTTTATGGGTAGAGTATATATCTAAATCTGGAGGAATTTGAAAATTTCACTAAGATTTCGGACGATATATCATGGAAATTTACACTGTATAGCCTGCTACAATACCTGACAACATGTGTGTTGTCCACTCCAGCATAATCACCTCTTCTTCCAGCCAAATGAAGTGTTTTTAGTTTAATAAAAAAGGCAATGCTTCGCCATCCCGGAACTTTTCATTTTTTGAAAGTTTCCGGGCTCATCATTCAATTATTGAAATAAATATTACAAATGATTCTTGTAGATTTTTTTGCCACATCCCTTTTCCATCGGTGATGAGAGGAATGCAAGATTTGTTCCTCGAGTTGGAAATCCTTCTATCCAGGAATTCCATCTTTAGTTGTTCTCCATATCGTGGGTGTGTTTCCCAAACACCTTCTACTACTGTTTATTTATTCATTGGAATATATACGTCATATAAATTACTGCTTGTCTTCAAATATAGTGCGATATTTGCCTTGTAAAATCTATCATTCTAATTTCACCTTATGACTACTCAATAACCGCAGTAAGCGATTAAGAAAGTCTTCAGGTGTAATGGTTAGGAGAACACTTTTTTGTCGATATTCATGATATAGATTCAAATAGAGGGAAACAGGTATGGTAACGGTTTCTTTCTTGTTTTTAATAAATGCTTTGATGCGATCCATTGTTGAACTCGATGATTTTTTCAACTTGTTTACTTTCGCTACAAGATTTTCTTCGAGTCTATCCATTTGTTCCAGATATTTTTTTTCTTTCAATCGATCCTTTGTGGAATTTGCTTTATGCAGCAAATCAGTTTGGTTTTTCGTTATTTCCTTGTCATCTATTATGGATTGGAACTTGCTTTCAATGTTTGATTCCGTCACCGCAGAATCAAACATTGCTGTCATTTCTTCTTCGGGTATACTAAAACGACTGGGTATAGCTTGTACCAAAGGACATTCCATAATTAGATTCCATAGATTGTTAGGGATGTACTCACATTCTCTATGGAGCTCAATAATGATATATCCTGGAAGAAGTGCTTTTAACTTCCTTGATTCATTTCTAAGCTCCTTTAATTCTGCATTTAACTTACTGATTTCTTCTTTGATGCTCGCTTTTTCATTCATGCTTTTTTCGTCGGTTTTATCTATTATTGCATCATATTGTTTTCTTAAATTCCCAAGGAGGCTGACAATTGATTCAGAGACTAACTGATTATACGTATCATCTTCTTCAACGGGCGGGTTATTTACATTATCTTGAACATATGTTGTGCAAGTCTGCAGCGTATAGATTGCTTTTACCAAACGAGATTCCTCATGTGCCGAATTCTTAAGCAAATGTTCAATCATTTCTTTTGCTTGCAACTCTTTACCTGTCCTTGTAACAACTGCAAAGTACGCCAATGTAAATGCCTCCTTTGAGTTTCATAATTCGGAAAACTTATGATACATTCAGTAATCAATATCTAAATATCCTGGCTTTGACTCGCTAGTTGTCAATTTTCTGGAGAACTTTCCTGGCGATGTCCGCTTGTTTTAGATCCTCATTACTGAATGTATCCACGATTCTTAGGATTTGTTTTCTATCTGACTAAAAAACAGGTAATCTACATCTTCCTCCAAAATTCTTGCTACTTTAAAAGCTCTTTCCATGGGAGGAACGGAACGATAATTCTCCCAATTGGATACTGTTGTTTTTTCTACATCGACTTGCTTTCCTAACTCAGATTGTGTTAATCCCTTTCTTTTTCGTGCATTTATTAAATTTTTATTTTTCAAGTAACCACCCCATTGTTTCTCTATAGTTGTCTGTTTCTGTTAAATGGTGGTACTAGATTCTTAAAAGTTCATTTTTATTGAACTTATCCGCATTATATAAAGGCTGGAAATCATTGTCAATACAATTTTCTAAAAAATTTTACTTTTCAGGACCAAGCAACTTGTTTATGATGTCCCATTCGGCTGGGGATAAAGAGAGACTTTTGTCATTTGGCTTGTTCCTCATGGCTTCTTTTCGGGCAATTTTCTCTTGCTGCTTGATGAATTCTCTCTCTTCCTCAAATCGTTCCCACTCCAACCATTCTTCCCAGATCTTCTCCTGTTTTTCTTTTTTTAATTGCTCTCTGGATTTGAATGGAATAATATTAGACATACAATAACCTCTCTTTCAATCAAGACAAAATTTTTGCGGAATCACCATTTTTAGATTGTTTGGACACATCATAGCATAGTAAAAACAACAAATGAAGGTTTTTATAAAAGATTGTAAATAAGAGAGATTTTAAATAAATTATCTTATGGATCTCGATTTGTAGTAGATGACTGAATGATTTCTGACCTATAATGAAAAACCGTACAGGTGATGAACCCCCAACGTTAGACATATAACTCTAACGTTGAGGGTTTTTTGTTTAATAATAATTTTGCAAAGGAAGTAATAATCACAGGTAAAAGAGGTTTTTTTCTTTGTTTTACTTCCTAACAATAAATATTCATTCAAATGAAGAACAGTTCACGCACTAGATTTAAAGATATCTTCAAAATCTAGAAGCATGAATATAAAACATATCTATTTTCTCCTATCCATTATTTCAATTTTACTGTTAACAATTCCGAATTACCAAGAGTTACTGTAGCTTCACCAGTCTTTGTTAATGAATCAACAATATCCGAGTTTGTTATGACAACAGGAGTAATAATACTATCTGCATTTTCTCTAATATAATCAATGTCAAAGCTGATGAGTTTATCTCCAGCTTTTACTTTATCACCTTGTTGCACGTGCGCCTCAAATCCTTTTCCATTTAAGGAAACCGTTTCTAGACCAATATGAATCAATATTTCAAGACCACTATTTCCTCGAATGCCTACCGCATGCTTTGACGGGAACAATTGGACAACTTCTCCTTCTATCGGAGACACAGCAACACCTTCTGTCGGTTCGATAGCAATCCCGTCACCAAGCATTTTTTGATTAAACATTTCATCAGGCACATCTTCAATCTCTACGACTTTTCCTGTAATTGGTGCAAGAAGCGATTCTACTGTTTCTTTTTTTCCAAATATTTTTTTAAACATAGATTATCCTCCAATGTTCGAATTATAATTTAATTTCATTACAAGAATTGCAAAAGGTGAAAAGGAGAAAATGTTTCTTCCTTTTCACCTTTTTTTATAATGAAGATTCTAAGACTTCCAATTTGAAAGTCAACCTTCTGTAAAATTGTATTAGTCAGTTACTAATTTTTCGCCTTTTCTTGTGAAAATGTATCCAAGTATAGTTGATGCTACAAATGAGATTGAAAGACCAATCATTGCATTAATAAAGTTTGCTCCGGTTTCACCTACAAATGAAGGAAAAGTTGTTACACTACCGAACACGAATGCGTTTGTATATACCTTTGTTAATCCTAAGTAAGCACCACCGATTGCACCACCGATAATTTGTGCTAAGAATAATTTTTTGTTTTTAACTAAAAGACCGAATAATACGGGTTCGATAATTGCTGATAAACTAATTGTAACAACACCAGTCATTGAGAAGTTTCTAATATCACGGTCTTTTGCTTTAAGGAACACACCAAGAGCTGTACCGATAGTAGCAAAGTTACATGCGAATGTAAATGGTACGATATAGTCAAAACCATAAGTAGCCACGTTATTAATCATGATTGGGTTAACTGCCCAGTGAATACCTAAACTTACTAGAACAGACCATCCACCACCTACAAGAATACCTGCAAGAATACTACTTCTTTCAATCAACCAGTTAACAAGGTTAGCGATTAATTCTCCACCATAAACACCTAGAGGTCCAATTGCGATAATTGTTAACGGTACCATAATAGCTAAAGATACGAGCGGTAAAACAACTAATTTAAGAGTTTCAGGAACCTTACGATCAAGCCATTTATACAAGTAAGAGTAAACCCAAATTGCCAAAATAATAGGTACAACAGTTGAATTATAATTCATCAATACTGTTGGAATACCGAGGAAAGTTGTTGTTGCACCATTACCGATGTCACCCATCAAAGCAATAAAATCAGGATGTAATAGTGAAGCACCGATTAACACTGAAATGAATGGATCAGCACCAAATCTTTTCGCTGATGTGAAAGCAAGCAACACAGGTAAGAAGTAGAACACAGCCATAGAAGCTACTGTTAAAATTTGATATGTACCACTTGTTTCACTTAACCATCCTAATTGAACAAAGAGTAAAACTAATCCTCTTAAAATCCCTGAACCAGCCAATGCAGGTAGCAAAGGTGCGAAAATACCAGAGATTGCTGAGAAAATAGTACTAATGATTCCTTGTTTTTCTTTTTTATCTGATCCAGATGGGTTCGCCTCTACACCACCAACTAATTTTTCCACTTCAGCATATAATTTCGGAACATCTGTACCAATTAAAATTTGATATTGACCAGCTTTATTAACTACATTTACAACACCATCAACATTTTTAACTGCTTTCGTGTCCACTTTTGAATCATCTTTTAAATTTAATCTTAAACGTGTAGCACAGTGTGTCATACCTGAGATGTTTTCTTTACCACCAATATGTTCTAAAATCTCTTCTGCGCCTTTTTTATAATTCATTGCCATTTTACTTACACCTACCTCCGCTATTCTTTGTAAATTTATTTAGGGCTTACTGAATAACCAAAAATCCCTCTCCCGACAAGGGTTTTGCCTGTTTTTGTCGAAATAATATGTAAGGGTATTTGCCGATTTCCCAATAAAATGCTTGCACTTGGAGTGTCTCAAATGTACGAACACAATGAAAGACAGATGATCATGCCGGATGAATTTTTTCCTGCCATTCGGAGGGAAGCTGGATTCTGAAAACCGTTGGGTGGTCCTTGCCAATCTCATTCCATAGGATAAAGCGGAAGACATCTATATTCGTTCCTTGAAAGATACGACACAAGAGAACAAGGCATTGCCTGCCCGTATGGCTTTGGGTTCTCTTTTGATCAAAGAACGGATGCGGTTGAGCGATGAAGAAACGGTCGAACAAATTAAGGAAAACCCGTATCTTCAATACTTCATCGGGCTTTCAGAATTCCAACAAAAAGCACCGTTCGATTCATCATTGATGACCCATTTCCGCAAACGTTTTGATGCCTCCATCATCAATCAAGTGAATGAATGGATGGTCGAGACACAGATGAAAGAAAAACAGGATACGCATCAGGAACTGGATGACGATCCTGACTCAGTTGCCGGCTAGGCCAGTACTCAAAAGGTTGATGCATCTAGCCCTGACAAGCCATCCAATCAGGGAAAGTTGTTGCTTGGTGCGACGTGTGCTCCCGCTGATATTGCCTATCCGACGGACCTTCGTCTATTGAATGAAGCCCGGGAAAAGCTGGAAGAGATGTTTGATACGTTGCATTCGCCTTATCGTGGGACTCAACCCAAGCTGCATACTTATCGCAAAAAAGCGCATAAAGATTATTTGTCTGTCGCCAAACAGCGGAATCCGCGGCGGAAGACCCTCCGTCAAGCGATTGGGAAACAGCTGAATGATATCAGACGCAACCTGAAACATATTGAATCCCTTGTACAACAGGGTGGCTTGAAACCTTTGAGTAAACGTCAATATCGTGAGTTGCTTGTCATCCAGGAATTGTACCGCCAACAAAAAATCATGTATGAAACGAAGACACATCAGATCGATGATCGGATCACCAGTATCGCACAGCCGCACGTCCGCCCCATTGTGCGTGGAAAAGCGAGTGCGAGTGTTGAATTTGGTGCCAAGCTATCGATCAGCATGGTGGACGGCTTTGCCTTTTTGGACAAGATGGAGTGGGATGCTTACCATGAGGGAAGTTACCTCATCGAGTCCGTCGAGGCTTACCGCAGACGGCACGGATTCTATCCGGAAGCAGTTCTCGCAGATAAAATCTACCGAACCCGGGAGAACCGGGCTTACTGCAAGGAAAAAGGAATCCGTCTGAGTGATCCGAAACTGGGTCGTCCTTCCAATGATGCGAAAAGAAATGGTTCAGAGAAAAAGATAGCCCATCAAGATGCGATCGAACGAAATGCCATCGAAGGAAAATTTGGTGAAGGCAAACGCAAGTACGGCCTTGGCCGTATTTCCGCACGCCTTCAAACGACCAGTGAAACGGTCATTGCCTTACAGTTCCTGGTCATGAACCTGGAAAAAGTCCTCCGGGATACTTTTTTGTCTTTTTTCCAAATCTGGAAAGCACTTTATCTTTTTGTGAATAGAAAGAAATACACGTTGATTATAGAAAAATGAAGGTTGTTCAGTAAACCCTATTTACTAGATAAAAATTTAATCATAAGTTCACTTGCTTCAATCGCATCATTACGATCAATAATCTGTTGGATGTAATCTAAACCAACGTTATCAATCATGTCATTTAATAAAGTAATCATCTTAATATTTTGTTCACATTCTTTCACTGCATGTTCAATAACAGGGAATGTGTCGAAGTATATCGCTTTGTTATAACCATGCTTTTTAACATAATAGAGAAATTCTAATGTCTTAAATGGTGTAGATGTACCAATCATTAACCCATCATCATTTAGACCATAACCATCATTTAAATGAACACCAAATAACTTATTGCGACTACCAAAAATATCTGCAGCAAAAGCTGGATTTTCATGTTTCATCAACATGTGACAGTAGTCTAGTGTGATACCTACATTGTCACAGTCAATATCGTTTATCATCATACCTGCAACGCCCATACTATCAATAAATGCATATGCTCTTGGTTGGAATGGCTTATACTCAATACTTATTTTTAAATCGGGCGCATAGTTCGCAATTTCTTTAAAAGCATGAACTAATTGATTCCAAACTTTTTGATAATCAATTTGGAAACTATAATCAAAGCCGTCAAATCCTAACCAGATGGTAACAATCTCACCTCCTACATCGCGACAATAATCTGCAGCTTCTTTACATAATTTCAATGCTTCTTGTGCAATATTCTTATCGGAGTTACCGAGTTCACCATTAATAAAATCTTTTCTAAAACGTAAGGCAACACCATTGGCTTTTAAATTACTTTCAGCTAATAACATTTTCATTTCTGCGCTTGTATAGCCATTCACATGCTCCGGATAATTTAAATCCACATGTGTTAAACCTAAAGCCTTAAATTTCGAAAATACTTGTGCTAAATCATTGTTATATACGGGTAAAAATGAATTAATTCGAGTTGCTAATTTCAATGGAAATCCTCCTTTTTAATTAAGTTGTGATTGTCTTAAAAAACGACAATCAACAACTAGTACCTTCATTTTCTGTATGATAATCATTTTCAATATCACTAATCATTTGAACACGACGGGCATGACGTCCGCCTTCAAATTCAGCATCTAACCATTCTTTAACAATCATTTTTGCTAATTCTAGTCCAACAACACGGGATCCAAATGCTAGAATGTTTGTATTGTTATGTTCTTTAGATAACTTCGCAGAATATGGCTCACTACATACTACTGCACGGATTCCCTTTACTTTATTAGCGGAAATAGAAATCCCTACACCAGTACCACAAATTAAAATACCACTATCGAAATTACCAGCAGCTACCTCTTCAGCAACTTTACGACCAAATTTTGGATAATCTGTCCGTTCTGTCGAATATGGCCCGAAATCTTTAACCTCATGGCCCAACTCTTTCAAATAATCGATAATTGCGGGTTTTAATTCTACACCTACATGATCACTACCAATTGCTAATTTCATTGTTATATTTCTCCTCCTGCTTTTTAATTGGTTTTTATAAATTTCTTAGTTCAGCAAGAATCGTTGCATAATCCTTTTTTTTTCCAAATAATGATGAAGTTCCAAGGATAAATCCTTTAACACCGATAGCACTTAATTTTTTAATTCTCTCAGGTGAAATCGCTCCATCAACCATAATTTCATAATCAAATTTTTGTTGTAATTTGATTAATTGGTCAATTTTCTCATCTACAAAATCTAAATATTTTTGACCGGCAAAACCAGGATTCACAGTCATCACCATGATATAGTCAACTAGGCTTAGTAACTCTTGAACATTAGCTACAGAAGTACCCGGATTAATTGCAATACCCGTTTTTTTACCTGCTTTTCTAATTTTGTCAAGTGTACGCGCTGGGTGGAGATCTGCTTCTGGATGAATATAAATAATATCTGCACCATATTCAGCAAATAGTTCAACATAATCTCCAGGATTGTTAATCATTAAATGAACATCAACCATTTTTTCTGTACTTTTACGAACAGCTTGAAAATCTTGTAATCCCATCGCAAAGCTTGGTACGTAGCTTCCATCCATAATATCAATATGGAAAATATCTGTACCCGCCTTATCAAGTTCGACTGTTTCTTTCGCTAATTTTCCAAAATCCGCACACATCATTGACGGACATAATAGTTTTTCCATGAATAAACTCCTTTTGTTTATAAGATTTATAATGTTCATTGAATGAATCTCAGCCTTTAACTATAGTCGGAATCTTAATTACAAGCAGAATCTTACCTGAAAATTAGGCGAATTAAATTAGATTCATAAATTACTTTGAGTTAAATTTAACCAAGAAAAAGGTGTTTATTATTTTCTTCATTTTAGAGTAATCGTTTACTCAACATGAAAGAGTTTCGAATTGCTTTTCAAAAGTAATTGCATACCTATGAGTAATCGTTTACTCTGTTTAGAAAAGGAACGTATAAACTGTTCCTTTATGTTGTTTTTCTGGCTATCAACTCTACTGGAATTTTAATATGCTTTTGCTTAATCAAAACATCTTTTTCCGTAAGCAATTGATAAAATAGCTTTGATGTTACTTCTGCTAATTTTTCAACATCATGTCTAATCGTAGTAAGTGGTGTTTCTATATATTTTACAATGGTTATATCATCAAACCCTACTACCTTCACATCATCCGGAACCTTTTTACCAAAATCAGAAAGTGCCTTGACAACACCAAGTGCAATCCAATCATTTGTGGCAAAAACACCATCAAAAGTTCTTCCAGATTCTAGTTCTTGACGAATCGCTTCTCGTGCCGCTTCGAAATTACCTTTGGGATGATCAGTTGTTTCAACAATAGATTGAAGTGTAAAAGGAATTCCATACTCTGTTAACGCCTCTTTATATCCTTCCATACGATCTATATCAGGTGACAATCTATTTTTCTTAGTTAAGATAATTATATTTTTACAACCTTTTTCAATTAGGTGTTTGGTTGCTAAATATCCACCTTGTGAATGATCTGATTCAATGATTGCTAGATTATTCGTCATCTTTGGTCGTCTATCCATCGTGACAATCGGAATATTTCTACTTAACAAAGATGCCTCAATTTCTTCTTGACCTGAGATACATATCAGACCATCAACCATTTTTGAATCGAGGGTTTTTAAATAAACTTTTTCTTTTTCTTTACTCTTCCCTGTATTACAAATAATAGTTGAAAAACCCTTTTCAAAGAAAAAGCTTTCGACACCATGAACAATCGTTGAAAAAAACTCGTTGCTAATATCAGGAACAATAATTCCAATTGTATTAGATTTCTTCATTCTTAATGCTTTTGCTACTGTATTTGTGTTATATTGATATTTTTCAATTGTATCAAGTACCTTTTTCCGTGTTTCCTCTGAAAAACGTCCATTATTATTTATCACTCTTGAAACAGTAGCTACAGATACATCGCAAAGCTTTGCGATTTCTTTCATAGATATTTGATTTGCTATTTTCATAATTCAATACTTCCTTTGAGAAATCGTTTACCCATTTATATTATAAATATAACATATTTTTTTTCAGTCTGCAATCCTTTTCACAAAAATGCCAAAAAATTATTCTCGTAGAAAAAAAGTTTATATATGGACAAGCTACTGGATTCACATATAACCATAGTTGAGTATTTATTTCCAACCGTTTTGATTTGAGTGCCCGAAGTGGTTTCAGAAATGTACCAAATCATGCTGGGCCATTGAATTATTTTTCAAATGGATGAAACAGCACGTGAACACTAAAAAGTTTTATGGTCATAGCGAATCAGCATGTTTACAATCAGGCGTTTATTGCACTTATCGTATTTTGTTTGAATGTACTCGTTCAAACAAGACGAACAGCAAACGATGTTTATTATCATATTTCCTTTTGAATCTTCCGGCAGTTTGAAGTCGTAAACGACTAGTCTTAGTAGACAAGCTGGCTGCAATCATGTTCTTTCGCATTCGTCAAAAGGTTTTTTTGGGGGGGATGTTCCTTTTGCCATAAAAACGAGTTTTAAATGTACTTTTACACCCGCTTTTGTTTTGCGAAATTACCGTCCACCTATGATTAGTTAAATTTAGTGGCAATATAGTTGAATCAATGATTTTCAAGGGCATATGAAGCTTTGGATAGTGTGTTTGAGTGTGAATTTGAGACACTAAATCAAGAAATAGTCCCTGAAATATATCTAGGTTCATCCTGTTTAATCGATGAGATAGCTGGGAGATACTAATCGAATTGAGGTCGATTTCATAAAGTTGATCATCGAAAAGACAAGCGTTTAACTCATGTAAACTCTCCACTTTCTCTAGCTGCACGAAAAGCAATAATTTTAGAAATGATTCGGTCATTAATTTTTTTAAATTCTTTCAAAATCTTTAGATTAATAGATGAAAACCATTGTCCAAAATAAGTTTATGGTGTAATCTTGTAAATCAGCACATTATCCCAGCACCAGTTTATCAAAATAAACCGGTCTAAGATCTGGAATAATGTGATTATTTTTCACTTTATTTCAGAATTTGAAAATTTTTAAGCACTTTATTTCAGTCAAAATACATAAAAAGATCCCCCTAAAAAGGGAGATCAAATTCCGGAAGTAAATCTCTTTCAGAAAGCCGAATCGGATATTCTTCTACCAAACGTAAGGTAAAGACAATATCATTTTCAATGGTTATGATGCACTCGTTAAAATCTTTTTCAAAAAATGCTTCATAATATTGATTTTTGATACGTACTTCTAAATACATTCCGTTCAATGTTTCATAAATCTGTCGACCAATCCGTATTCTCCAATCTTGAACTTTTGTGTCAAAAGTCAATACTCCACGCTGACGCATTACATACCACCTTCTTCGGCAGCCATGCGTACAATATCCTCGTCGATTTGTTCCTTTTTTAATTGGGAACCATATAATAGACAATTGATCGTTAAGGTATTTATTACCCGAGGCCAACCTTGTGATCGTAAAGCGATTGCTTCTAAGGCAGGCGGTGTGAATATAGGCATTTTTGCACCTGCTAGTTTTAAGTGATGATCAATATAGGCGTAAGTATCTTCTTTTGTTAGGGCCTGCATATGGTACCGCATGATAATTCGTTGCGATAATGGTCGATGATGATTTAAAATTAGTCTCGTCTTAAGATGCGGTAACCCCGCAAGGATAAGGATAAATGGATTCGTTGAATCCATTTGAAAGTTGAACAGTATCGCTAAATCATTTAAAAAGGCGTCTTTCGCCATATGCATTTCGTCTAAAATAAAAACCGGGGTTATTTTTTGTTCGCTTGACATGCGTTCAATCCCTTGTTGAATTTGCCGGAAAAGATCCACTTTACGATGTTTTGGCTCTTCGCCCAAACCGTAAGCCAATCCCCGATAAAAATCCATTACCCCACCTGTTGATAAAGGAAAATAAACAACGTGATATAATGCCGGGTTCAAAGATTCTGTAAATGATCGTAAGGTAAATGTCTTACCGACACCTGAATCACCGATCAGTAATCCAATTCCTTTTGTTTTCTGTAAATATGCAAGCCCATTTAATGCTTCCAAATAATTTGTAGATTGAAATGCTTGTTCTGGTCTTAAGCCTTTAGAAAACGGAGTTTTTGCCAATGAATAATATGTTTTATACATTGTCTTCACCCTCCCTATCTAAAGGGTGATTTGGAATTGCGAATGGTGACTGATTTCTTTTTACATGGGCGTTATCATGGAAAGATACCGGAACAGCTTCGGCCAACTTCTTACCGTCTTCAAAGATGTACACCTTTGTTTCATCTATCCGTAATTCGATTTTTTGTCCAATATAAGAAGCTGGGACTTCGTATAATTGTTTATTTAGCGTAACCGTTCCATCCAGTTTGACTTTTCTTTCCGCACGCTTTAAAAAGACGGTGTCTAGTATTTCAATATCTTCTAAAAAGGTAACTTGATCCAACTGCGATTGAAATACTTCGTGTGGGGTTTTCCCGCTCAAAGAAGCATGTTCTTTCCGATGATAATCTTCCTCCAGCCAACGCCAAAAACGTTCATTTAATTTTTCTAAAGACGAAACAGGATCTGCTTGAAGCAGCGGATAGAACCTTGTCTGAACTGTTTTGAAAAAACGTTCTATTTTTCCCTTATTATGCGAAGCTTCGCATAATAAGGGTTATGTATAGTAAACTATAATGTAAAGTAAACCTTTTTTCAGTTGCCAAATCGGCATTTATTTTAGATTTACTTTACATTATGTGTTTTTATTTATTGAAACTTCTTAACCAGCTTAATAA
>Ga0207789_1000550_pt1 | contig 12574 bp, 11 predicted proteins | sample HigsolmetaGSP12D_FD_184840 | JGI IMG/M metagenome (GOLD analysis project Ga0207789, IMG submission 184840) | High solid enriched microbial communities from the Joint BioEnergy Institute, USA - SP1-2-D (SPAdes) | ecosystem: Engineered > Bioreactor > SSF (Solid state fermentation) > Aerobic >...
TAATTTGGCTTTTGTCCACGTTGATCTATAAAATATTTACTTAGATTTAAATACTTTTTATTATTCGTAACTTCATAAAGTTTTACAAGAGCTAATTCAATTTCAGGATGACTATCATAACCGTTTATTTTTCCTTCTTCGGTACCAAATACAGAATCAATATGATCTGCTAATTTACAAACAACATCTAATAATTTTCGTTTACCCGTAGATTTATAATAACTGACCGCGGCTTCTATCATATGACCAGCACAGTAAAGTTCATGGCAATCATAAAGGTTTGTCCAACGTTTATCTGGTTCTTCAATTATATAATAGGTATGCAAATATCCATCGGGTTGTTGTGCACGTGCAATTATATCTATCAATTCATCAGCCTTTTTTTCTAGATCTTCATCTCTTTCTTCAGCCAAGACATATCCTACTGCTTCCAACCATTTTGCTACATCACTATCCTGAAAAATTGCTCCTTTATGATGACCTTGAAGATCCCCAGCTGCAATTTTAAAGTTTTGCACTGAATAACTAGGTTCTGCATCCGGAATACAATCATTTAAAGCTTCATATTGATATGGTATTATAGTTGTCTTTAATAAAGAGCGATAATTGTTCCAAAACAAATCGTTTATCTCAACATTATTGTCTTTCTTAAATGTCTCGCCATTGTTATTCACCATAACCATTCCTTTCAAGCAATAAATATTTAATCTTTTAATCCCGAAGTCTTAATTCCCTCAACAAGATATTTATTGGCAACTAAGTATAATATCATTGGAGGTATTGCCATAATTACCGCCATTGCCATTTGTAAATTCCAAGCATTCATATTGGTTGCCCCAGGAACTTTAAACGAAGAAAGGGCACCAATTGTTAATGGTTTTAAGTTTTCGGAATCAATAAAGATTAGTGGAGTTAATAATTCGTTCCACCACCAAATTGCAGACAATACTCCTACAGTAATAAATATTGGTTTTGCGATTGGAACTAATACCTTAATAAAGATTTGCCACTTATTACATCCATCAATCATTGCAGATTCATCTAAACTTTTTGGAATAGTTAAGAAAAACTGTCTAAATAAGAAAACATTATATGGAGCTGCAAAAAAACCTGGTACAATTAAAGGTAAGAAACTATCTAGCCACCCCAATTTTCTGAAAATTATAAATTGAGGAATAATAGTTGTTACAGTTGGAACCATCATTGTAGCTAAAATGATTGCAAAAATAAAATTTCTACCTTTAAAATTCATTCTAGCCAAAGGATATGCAACAATTGAACTGGAAATTAATGTACCAACTATATTACCCACAATTAAAATAAGAGTATTACGTAAATATATAAGAGTGTTACTATTTTTAAGCACTTCAACATAGTTTTCAAACTTTGGATTACTTGGTAAAAATTCTGGAGGAAATTTACTTATTCCAGTTAAGGTTTTAAATGAATTAGAAAAAATCCAAAATATAGGGAATATCATAAATATGGCTACGACTATTAATATTGAATATTGTATTATCTTTGTTTTATTTGTTTTTCTTCTGCTATTGTTCATTATATCCCTCCTTTTTCCATTAATAGTGTACAGAGTTTTTAGATAAGCGGAATTGTATAGCAGCTATAGCAGCAACAATAATAAATAAAATTACAGCAAGTGCAGAAGCATAACCCATATCAAATAGTTTAAATGCGTGTTTATAAATACTTAAACTTAATACCTCAGTTTCTGACCCTGGACCTCCATTTGTAAGTGGGAAGATTAGCGAGAAAGAACTATTAAATGAATTCACAGTGGCAACAACTGTATTAAACAAAATAATAGGTGAAATTGATGGTATAGTTACATATATAAATCTTTGAAAAAAGTTTGCTCCGTCTACATCACATGCCTCATAAAGTTCTTTTGGAACATCTTTTAATGCAGAACTAAATATTAGCATCATTTGACCTGTTGAATAAGTAAAAATACTAACTATTGCTATTGTTGGCCATATCCAGAAAGGATCATTTAACCAATTTGGTGAATTATCAACACCTATTAATGATAACATGTAATTTACTACACCAATTTCCTTATTAAGCATTAATTTAAAAACAAATGCCATTATAACGCTGGGCATTACCGCAGGAATAAAGTAACAAAACTGAAAAACACCCATAAATTTAACTTTAAAATTTAATAATACTGCTAACAATAGTGATGCAATTACTGATACACCCACATTAATAATAGTAAAGATAAACGTTACTTTTAAAGAGTTTAAAAAGTCTGAACCATCTGCGAATAGAGCTCTATAATTATTTAAGCCTATAAATTCTGGCGAACCTATTAAATTCCAATTTGTAAAACTTAAAACAATTGAAGCAATAATAGGTCCACCCGTAAACAAAATTAGGCCTATAAACCATGGGGATAGAAAACCATAGGCCGACAAGGTATCTTTCCAGTTGTAATTTTTATTTTTCATAAAATCACATCCTTTTCCTTAACCAAAAATTCAAGGAGAACACAGATTAATAAAGAATGAGGATAATAAATATTCTGGTTAATTTGTAACTTATTTGAAGGTGCCAAATTATATTCAACAATTGGCACCTCAGTTAACACTCTTATATATTTATTCATCCTCTAATTGCTTTTGTGCATTAGGTACTTCTTTATTTAATACTTCATCTATTGTCTTTCCTTTTAATAAGACGGAATTAAATTGTGTAACAAGATCGTTTGTTACTGTAGGATTTAACATTACATAACCAAAATATCCACTGTCAACTGAAATATCAAATGCATTCCAATTCTCTGGTCCGTGTTCACCTTGAACTTTATAATCTCCTTTTTCTGCCACGTTTTTACGGGCAGATGGATTACTAAATGTTTGACTAATTAAAGATTGTCCTTCATCACTCATCATGAATTCAATAAACTTCCAAGCTTCTTCTTTATGTTCGCTGTTACTATTAATTGTAAAGAATCCTGTATGAAGTGACACATATGATCTCTCATCTTTTGGAAGCGGAGCAATATCCCAATTAAATTCGCTATCTTTGTAACTAACAATATACCAACTTCCTTGACGTGTCATAGCAGCTTTACCAGCTGCAAATAAATCTGCAACTTCACCACCAGAAGAAGGTTCTGGAGAAGATTTATCAACATTCGTTAATTTATATTGGAATTCAAGGGCTTTCTTAAGACCGTCACCTAAAGCCAATTTTCCATTTTCATCGTATACATCATCCCCGGCAGCTCCTGCCATTGAATACCATATACCAGGGAACGAAATTGCATCAGCCCCCCATTGAACAGTTTTTTCTCCTTCTTTAATTGTTAACTTTTTAGCTGCTTCTTCAAAATCATTCCAAGTCCAATTTTCGTTTGGATACTCGACTCCTGCAGCATCAAACATATCCTTATTATAATATAAAAATTGAGTAGCATAGCACCATGGTAAGCCATATACTTTGTCACTTGTACTATTTAAGTTATCAACAGCTGGAACAAAATCATCCATTTTAAAAGAATCAGTTTTATCAATATAACTGTCCAAAGGATCTATAGTACCACTTTCAGCAAATCTAGGAAGATCTGCCTCCAATGTTAATATTACGTCCGGAGCTGTACCCCCAATAAGCATAGAGTTAATTTTTTGCGAATAATCTTCTGGAATATTTACTAACTCAAGATTAATATTCGGATATTTTTTTTCAAATGCTTTTATAAAGGAGGCGTTTTCATCTATTGGATCCCACAAACTAAATCTAATTGTTACCTTTTTATCATTACCATTTCCACTACTTTTATTGTTACCACCACAACCTGTTAACACAAATGACGCTGCAAAGATAAAAGATAGAAGTAACATGAGTATTGATTTTCTCTTCACATTAAGACCCTCCTTAAATTTTTAATTGACAATTTGAAGTATTGAACATTAGCTATTATGCTATTCTTCTATGAAAACGCCTTCCCATAGTTTGAATATACTCTACTTGACCGTATATGTCAATGAGTTTATATAAACTTATTGAAAAATCTTGTTAATACTTTAAGAATTTGTACGTACTTATATAAATGAATATAAATTGTAATTTCATTTGACGCGAAGAATAAATATTTCACCGATTGTTACGTGCGGAAAAATTCCTTTCTATCTATCCTACCCATTGATTCAAATCTTGAGGCTGTTTCATTGAATTGTGTTAATAGTAGGATAAAATCTCATTCAATATACTAAATTTATTATATTGAATAAATAAATATGGAAACCACTCCATTATAAATAGTTTCCATATTTATAAATCTCTATTTAAATTAAATTTGGGTATCGGATTTGGAAATAATGTTTTTCGTAGAATATCTAACAATCAATTCTGGTTCATATACATATGGTTTCGAGTTTTCATCTTTTTGTTTTAGGTTTCTTCCGTTTTGAACTAAATTTAAAATAGTCTTTGCTGCCATAATACCTAAGTCTGTTTTCGGATGTTCTATGGTTGTCAATTTTACTTCTGATACTTCTGATAAAAAGGAGTTATCAAAGCCAACAATTGATATGTCGTCAGGAACTTGTAAATTATTTTTCCTAATAACATCTAGTAATTTCATCGCAAGTTCATCGTTATAACACACGATCCCGGTAGGTCGATCTGATGAACTCGTTAATATATCATTTAAATGTTCAACAGGTTTTGTATTTTTCTCTGAAGTGTTGTACGTAATAATATTTTTTGGATTAATTGGTAAGTTATACTCACGATGAGCCTTGATAAAACCTTTCATTCTTTTCATACCTTGCATATCATCGGTTTTAAAGAAGCCTAAAATGTTCTTGTGTCCGAATTTAATCAAATGCTCCGTCTGCAAAAATCCACCTTTTTCATCATTAAGCGTAACACTTACCGGCTCTAGTTCATCGTAATAAGCGTTAATCATAACATATGGTATACTTAAGGCCTCTAAATTCAGGTAATAGTTAATATTTGGGTTTGCTATCGCACTTTTTGTTGGTTCGATAATCGCTCCATCGAATTGCTGCTCAATAATCGTTTCCAAAATACGTTTTTCATTATCATGATCGTTATTTGTACTGAATAAACTAACTTGGTATCCTTCATTACTTAATACACTCTCGGCACCACGAATAATTGATGGAAAGATATAATCAGAAATATACGTGACAACGATAGCAATGTTTTTTTTATTGAATTGAGTAATAGGTTGAGACTTGGATAAACGGTCAGAGACAAATGTACCCGATCCTTGTTCTTTATATAGCAAACCATCATTTACTAAATCACCCAAAGCTAACCGGACAGTGTGCCTACTTACATTAAACTGCTTCATCAATTCACTTTCAGAACTAATTTTTTGATGGGGTTCGAAAGTTCCGTCTAGCACTCTTGATTTAATCCAATTTTTAACCATACTATATTTTGTTTCACTCATATGATTACACCTCCTTTTTTAAACTTATATGCACATGCAGTAGCATATCATATTTTAATTTAAGTTGTAAAAGACCTTGCTACGTGTTCAACTGTTTGCAGTTTCCTTATGCACATATATAAATTTCCAACTATGATAGGCTTCTAGCTCAAAAATTAACAATCCTTACTGACAAAAACCAATCATATCATTTTGAACGCGATTTTTACCCATTAACGAATAATACCATATACCAGTTAAATTGTACGGATATCTCAATCAATAACTTTATTTTAATATAATTTATACGTACAATCAATTTTTATCTTATTCCCTGTTTTCCTAAAAAATAAGCACAGTTACTATTTTTGCAACTGTGCGTTTTCTTCTTATTTTCCTTTTTCCTTACCATCCACCGTCCGGATGCCCAATACATCCAGCAGAAATACAAAAATAGGTATGCCCAAAATTAGTCCCCAGACGCCAAAGAAGTGTTCTCCAAAAATTAAGATGATAAAGGTGTAAAATACCGGTAGATTGGTTTTTGATGACATGAATTTTGGATTTAAAATATAGGCTTCAATGGCATGGACGACGGCAACCATGATGAGCACATAAATGACCTTCATTACTCCGCCAATGCTGTATGCGATTATTACTAGTGGTATCAATGAAATAATGACCCCAGCTACCGGAATCAATCCAAGAATGAAAACCATAATGGCAATGGCAAATAATTGTGGGAAATCGAATAACCATAGACAAAACGTGGTGATCACCGTGTTAACAGAAGCGATCATAAATTGAGCTTCGATTACTTTTCCAAATGTCCCGATGAATCTTACACCAAAATATTCCAACTCGTTATAAAAAGAGCTAATCTTACTTTCTTTAAAATGTCTGGTAAAGGAAATGATTCTTTCCTTTTCCAACAGGAAAAATAAGCTCAAAATTAAAGCCAGCAGGACTTGCAACCCAATTTTTCCAATATCATTCAAAGACTTCACTAAGAAAGAAACACCTACGCCGATGTAGTCCGTGATTTCGTATTTTTGAATGAGTGTAACCACATACTTAAATACTTGGTTATCTGTTTCTATTGGTTTCGAATAAAATTCTGTAAGTTGATTGATCAATTGCGATATTTCATTGATTAAAATAGGTAAATATTTTACCGCTCCATATGTTAAACCAGAAACCGCAAGCGAATAGAGTAACAATACCGTAATTTTTCGATTCATTGGAATTCGCTTGGAGATGAAACGCTCCAAACCATTTATTAGGAAGGAAAAAATAAACGTTAATAAAATAATGTTGATAATACTCCGGAGCATATAAAAGACAAAAATAAGAGTGGCAAAAATCAAAACTCTCCTAACACCTGTCTTCTGAAAAAAACGAACTACCTCTTCCACTTATCACTCTTCCTATCTAAAAATTTTTAATTTACCTACAATATCTTTATTAATATGCTAATTATAAAATTCATAAATTCATATTTCATCATTATTTTAACATAAATTCCCTTGTTTTTGTGTCTTTTGTTGTTATTTATTATCAATAAATGAAAGGGGCTGTACGATCCGTTCATAAAATAAGGCAAAAGGGGAAAGTTTTTCCGTTTTTCTCCTCTTGCCTTTGTAATCTGAAAAGTATCTGAATGAATCAGGTAGTCCCCTGAAAAACTGTTCGAATAAGCACACTTTCACAATCTAAAATAGGGATTAACCACAGAAATACGGCTAAATGTGGTGTTTAGCAAGATTAGTTAATGCTTTTACAGTGACGCCAAAAACGACTCGAATAAATTCACTATTAACGGTTCTTTTAAAATGGGTTATCTTTCAAATAAAATTGACCCACTGACAAATAATTTGCGGCACGCCAGTATGCATCCACTTTTGCTGCTAAATATTTTTTGGATGAATAATCAATCGTCATCTTTGTTTACAACTTCACAATAATTTATTATTTTTAACCCAAAACATCCTCCGAAACGCTTTTCGATTATCTGTATTCATCTTTGCGGAGGAGTTTTGGGTACATTTTGTTAATATATTTCCTATGATTCATTTTTTATTAGTTTATTTTATATTAACTACTTCCAACCCTACCATTTTCGCAAAATCTTCAATTTGGTCGGCTGTCACATTAAATGAGAGGACTGTATGGTGACCACCACCGTTTTCAATCCATTGCTTGACACCTTTTTCAAATCCACATTTTGGTGTCCACATTTGTCTTGCCACTGGTAAATGTGGAGCCGGTTCATCCGGTTTTTTCCCTTCCACTTCATACATGACTAATTTAAATTGATCTCCAAAGTCAGAAATGGTTAGATTGACGGCTTCTCCATCCAAACCATCAAACACAAGTCGAGCCGGATCTTCTTTATCGCCAATTCCCAGTGGATGAACTTCCACACGAATTTTTGAGCCTGCAAATGTTGGGTCAACTTCTAGCATATGTGCACCTAAGATCGCTTCTCGACCTTTAAGCAAATCATACGTATAGTCTTCCATAAATCCCGTTTTTTCATTATGAGCCATGATTTTTAGCAAACGATCGAGGGCAGCAGTTTTCCAGTCCCCTTCACCGGCAAAACCATAACCTTCCGCATTCAATCGTTGGACAGCCATACCTGGTAATTGTTTCATTCCCCATAAGTCTTCAAAATTTGTTGTGAATGCCGTATAACCACCACGTTCTAGAAATCTCCTTAACGCTATCTCAATTTTAATTTGTTCCTTCACATGTTCCTCAAAAAATTCCGGATCATTCTCGCCAACGACAAATTCATATGTTTCTTGACATTCTCGGTATGTTTTTTCAATTTCTTCTGGTGTTACTTTTTCCATTTCGGCAACTAAGTCACCAATCCCATAATAGTCGACCGTCCAGCCAAATTGAATTTGCGCTTCAATTTTATCGCCGTCCGTAACAGCCACATTCCGCATGTTATCACCAAAGCGGGCCACTTTAATATGGAAACTTTCATTATATGCGACTGCCACATCCATCCATTTGCGGATTTGTTCTTGTACATCGTGGTCTTTCCAGTGACCGACGATAATTTTATTATTTTTATTTAACCGGGCATTAATATAGCCGTATTCTCTGTCACCGTGGGCACTTTGGTGCAAGTTCATATAATCCATATCTATCGTTTGCCATGGAATTGTATTTAAAAATTGTGTTGCTAAATGAAGCAACGGTTTTTGCAATAATTTTGTGCCGCGAATCCAGTTTTTCGCTGGTGAGAATGTATGCATCCATGTAATGACACCTGCTACATGATCGTTGTAGTTGACTTCTTTCATGACTTGGGTAATACTATCCGCCGTTGTTGCGACGGTTTTAAAAACAACCGGGTATGGCAGGTGCCCGCTTTTATTTAATTCTGCAATAATTTCTTCTGTATCTTGTTTTACTGCCTGAAGCGTCTCTTCACCATATAAGTGCTGACTCCCTACAACAAACCAAAACTCGTAATCTTTAATTTTTAACATGTGTATCACTCCTCGAGGTTTCTCATTCTTGTTTTATCTGTAAAAATTTCTCATCCACATTGGCAAGATGCATCGACGCTAGATAATCTGTTTATATGCAACTTTGCAAAAAAAACTAGGTTTTCTGAAACAAAAACTGAGCTGTTCTTATATCTTTTGACCATAATAGGCGTTTTTGCCATGTTTACGTAAATAATGTTTGTCTAAAAGATATTGGTCCATATCAATTTGATACGGATTCAGCTGTAGCGTGTGATACGTCATTTTCGCCACTTCTTCCAAGACAACGGAATGATGAACCGCGTCTATTGCCGATTTTCCCCACGTAAAAGGTCCATGATCATTGACTAAAACGGCCGGAACTTGATCGGGGTCAATTTGGCGCTCCTTGAATGTTTCAACAATGACGTCGCCGGTTTGTTTTTCATAATCTTGGATAACTTCCTCTCCTCTCATGCTACGGGTAACCGGAACAGGGCCATAGAACGTATCTGCATGGGTTGTCCCGGCTGCCGGAATATCTAAACCCGCTTGAGCAAACGTAACAGCCCAAGGTGAATGCGTATGGACAATACCTTTAATGTTAGGAAACTCCTTATATAGGATAATGTGGGTCGCTGTATCGCTGGACGGGTTCAGGTCCCCTTCGACCACATTTCCGTTCAAATCCACAACAACCATTTGTTCCGGCTTCAATTCTTCATACGGGATACCGCTTGGTTTAATGACGATAAGATTAGTATCCCTGTCAATTCCGCTGACATTGCCCCATGTAAATGTGACCAAGTTGTATTTGGGCAATAACATATTGGCTTCATAGACTTCTTGTTTTAATTTTTCCAGCATTGCTTAATCATTCCTTTGAAGCATTATTTTTGATTACTTTCAAACGTTTCATGACATCATTTACACCGGTGCCGAAATAATCATGTAAAATCTTGTATTCTTCATATATTGCAGTATATTTTTCTACATTTTCCGGGATTGGTTTTACTTTTTCTTTTCTTAATTTCGCCATTTTTTTGGAAGCTTCCTCGATTGAATCATAACCGCCGGACTCGGAACCGGCTGCAACAGCTGCAAACATGGCTGCACCGATGGCAGGCGTTTGCAGGTGCTCAGAAATGGTAATTTCTTTTCCGGTAATATCGGCGTAAATTTGGTTGAGTAATTGGTTTTTGTGTGGCAAACCGCCGCAGACAGTGAGCCCATTAATTTCAATACCACTGGATTCAAATTCTTCTATGATTCTGCGTTTACCAAATGCGGTAGCTTCAATTAATGCACGATAAATTTCTTCCGGTGTAGTTTCCAATGTCATTCCCAAAAGAAGTCCGGTCAAGTTCGTGTCAACAAGGATTGAACGGTTTCCATTCCACCAATCAAGAGCGAGAAGACCACTTTCCCCAATGTTTAATTGGCTCGCCTTTTCCTCTAATAATTGGTGGATGTTAAGACCTCTTTCTCTCGCCTCATCAAAATAGGCGCCCGGAACAGCATTATCAACTAACCATGCAAAAATATCCCCTACTGCATTTTGTCCCGATTCATATGCATAATATCCCGGAATCGCTCCATCTTTGACAACACCGCACATTCCTCTCACAGGAATCTTTTTATCTCCTAAAATAATGTCGCATGTGGATGTTCCCATAATATTAAGCATCGTTCCGGGTTTAATAACACCTGTTGGCGCAGCAGAAACATGTGCGTCCACATTTCCGACCGCAACCGCAATTCCCGGATTTAATCCAACTTTTGCTGCCATTTCCGCGGTCAGCTCACCCGCTTTTGATCCGGTTGGTAGAAACTTTGTGCCAATTTTTTCCTCGATGACATTTTCCATTTTTGGATGAAGTTCTTTAAAGAAATCTTTACTTGGGAATCCGTTTTCAGCATCCCACATTGCTTTATATCCTGCCGTTGTGGAATTTTTCACTTTGTTACCGGTTAGTTGCCAAGTGACCCAGTCTGTTGCTTCCATAAATGTATCCATCGCATCATAAATTTCCGGTGCTTCGTCTACAATTTGCATCAATTTCGGAAATACCCATTCGGATGAAATTTTACCGCCATAGTATTTCAACCACGGTTCATTACGACGTCGGGCAATTTCATTTAACTTGTCCGCATGAGATTGAGCGGCATGATGTTTCCATAATTTTACCCAGGCATGCGGGTTATTTTTGTACTCAGGCAGGTTCATTAACGGAGTTCCGTCATTTTTTACCGGAAGTACGGTACAAGAGGTAAAATCGATTGAGACACCAATGATATCATTTACATCTACACTACTGTCGATAACGGTTCTTTTTACAGTATCAATAAAACATTCGATATAATCATTTGCATTTTGCAGGGCCCAGTCAATTCCTAATTCAATATTCGTATTTGGCAAAAAGTCATCAATCACGCCATCCGGATAATCCTTCACAGCGGAAGATATGACATTGCCATTTGATACATCTACTAATACGGCCCTGGCTGATAATGAACCAAAATCAACACCAATGGTATATTTGGGCATAAGCGCACCTCCTATATTTTTAAACGCTTACAACTAACTGGTTTTATTGTAGTATAGATGTACGTATAAGTCAATAGAATATCGTTATTTATAATGAATTAATACTTACATGTTGGTTTCGCTTATTATAGGAATCTATTAGATATCTCAACACAAATAATTATTTTTAACAAAAATAAACTTGCTTTTATTCACATTAAAAATCTAATCGTTTTTTATACGAACAATTTTTATTTTCTTTTGTTTATATTCTAAATTTGTAAGTACATACTTAAATCAGTTGATTATAGATGTATGTAGCTGGAAGTCGAAAGGTTTTTATGTATAAACTAGTGGTTTTTAAACATAAAAAAACCGTCTTTTCAAAAAATTGTATGTTCAAAATGACTTACAATTTCTAAGAAAAAACGATTTAATAGGAATGATTTTAATTTGCTTAAAGGGGCGGTGAAAATTATCCAACTTTTCTAAATGAACATTTTTAAAACAAATAGTATCGTGCATGATACGACCGTCCCAAGAGGAATTACAACCCTAAATTTTATTTTGATGGTGTAAAATATAAATTTTTTTAATTTCGCCATACATTATCGCCGTAAATCTTGTCATTCTCGTTAGTTTTTTGCCATTCCCTGTCCATAACTTCCCCCTCCATGTAGACAGCCACACCGATTCATGCATAAACTTCCTGCATTAATTGCGGAAGCCGAATTTCTCCAATCTCCTTCTTTATTGTATCAAACCAAGCCTTGGTCAGGGCAATTGGCGAATTTACTACCTGATCATATACGGAGTGAAAGACTTGCTGGAATTTCTTTGGTTCTAGGATGTTTCGAATTTTTTTGAGCACTCCCGGTGTTTTGGCAAGGGCTGGGATTCCTGCATCGGCACCTTTTATCAACGTTTTCCCGGCAATCCCTTCTGCTTTTACCATGCATAAAAAAAAGCAGAAGAATTTCCGGAAAAAATTTTCTTCTGCTAACATTCGAATGGATTCTTTTTCTATTTACTATTTATAATCTGGTGATGTTTCGGCCACATTCCCCAATTCCAAATCAATTTCCCTTGGATCGGTATGTCCGGCCATTAATTCGGCTTGCTTCATGACGATTT
>Ga0207789_1000557_pt1 | contig 12508 bp, 10 predicted proteins | sample HigsolmetaGSP12D_FD_184840 | JGI IMG/M metagenome (GOLD analysis project Ga0207789, IMG submission 184840) | High solid enriched microbial communities from the Joint BioEnergy Institute, USA - SP1-2-D (SPAdes) | ecosystem: Engineered > Bioreactor > SSF (Solid state fermentation) > Aerobic >...
CGAGATGAAATTTCCCATTCCTTTATGGAAGTAAGAACCCTTGAAGATGACAAGGTTGATAGGTCCGAGGTGGAAGCACGGTGACGTGTGGAGCTGACGGATACTAATCGTTCGAGGACTTAACCTAAACGAAAAGCGAAGGCGACTTTTAGCGGTGTTTGCTAGATGCTGAGAGCCATAGCTAAATATTAAAGAAGGTTATACTCGGTGTTTTGCCTTACGTTATCTAGTTTTGAGAGAATGAAAATTTCTCTTGCAAAATAATAAACAACACATTATAATACAAAGTGTTAATTGAAAATAGTCTGGTGATTATGGCGAGAAGGTCACACCCGAACACATCCCGAACTCGGAAGTTAAGCTTCTCAGCGCCGATGGTAGTGAAGGCCTTGCCTTTGCGAGAGTAGGACATTGCCAGGCGTGTTTTTTATTCTACTGTTATACTTAGATTCCCCTTTATTAAATAAGTTGAAAATTGACTTAAGATACTCATTATTCGCAAGTGCATTTTAAAAGAGTTTTTAAAAGTTTACATTGTGATAAAATTCTATTGTTCCGCAGTAGCTCAGTGGTAGAGCAATCGGCTGTTAACCGATCGGTCGTAGGTTCGAATCCTACCTGCGGAGCCATGCTTCCATAGCTCAGTCGGTAGAGCACTTCCATGGTAAGGAAGAGGTCATCGGTTCGAGCCCGATTGGAAGCTTATATTTTATTTATCCTATAATATATGAACAGTTAAAACGGTTTTCGGAAAACTTATCGAAAACCGTTTTTTATGTGTGCCCGGCATGGAGATTAACTAGGCGGTGAAAATCCGCTATGGGGGTAGGTAGTGACTAACCTCTAGGGAAGAGCAAGAGTGTCCACTTTGAGGTGGAATCTGAAGGAAGCTGGAGGCAAACTACATGTCTGTAAGACCATAAACTTTAGAACCGCCCTGTACGGGTTCGTACGCAGGGTGGTGTGTGAGGTCGGCTAATCAATTAATGATTGGCCTCCTACTTAAGACTATGGATATTTGCATAGTATTGTATGCCAATTATAGTATGTTACAAATCAATTGAGATTTTGGATGCTTGTATCTGAAATGAATATAGGCTTTAATCATTCAAATCGAAAAATTAGTTATTGAGGTTGTCATATTATTGTTTTTATGCTAGTATACAAGTATACAAAGGAAAATGAATATAAACATTCATCTTTTGGTATTCAAGATAAGTGCTTAAGATCAATGCGTTTTGTTGAGACCGAAATTGAAAACGGTATATTTATAGTGTATTTCCTTCCACAAAAATGCTTCTACTAATATTGGATTTACTAATAGTAGACCTAAAATAAAGACCTACATGTGGTAGACATACCTATATTAAAATAATTGGGGTGATACGATGATTCAAAAATATGAAGTACTTAAACAAATGCATGAAGGGTATGCTGTTGCCGTTATTCGTGGGAAATCAATGAGAGATGCAGTTGAGATAGGCAAACGTGCATTCAATGGTGGAATTCATTCATTAGAAATTACTTTTACAACTCCTCAAGCTGAACGCGCTATACATGAACTTTCGCAACTAAACGAAGAAGGTATGATTGTAGGTGCAGGAACTGTATTGGATGCAGAAACAGCAAGAATTTCAATTTTGAATGGTGCGCAATATGTTGTCAGTCCACATTTTGATAAAGAGATTGCCTTAATATGTAACCGTTACATGATTCCATATTTACCGGGATGTGGGACAGTTACTGAAATAGTTGAAGCATTAACCTATGGTGTCGATGTCGTAAAATTATTCCCGGGTAGCCATTTGGGACCTTCATTTATTAAAGATGTGAAAGGACCTATTCCTCATGTAGAAATGATGCCATCAGGTGGCGTAAGTATTGATAATGTTAATCAATGGATAAAAAATGGTGCTTTTGCTGTCGGAATTGGAAGTGCATTAATAAAAGATGTTACTAACAATGACTATAGCTCAGTAGAAAAAGTGGCTAGGGAATTCATGGATAAAATTGAAGCAGAGCGGTGATTTTAATGAAAAAAATTGTAACCTTTGGTGAAATTATGCTTCGGCTTGCACCGCCACGTTTCCAAAAGATTGAACAAGCGCATGATTTGGAAGTGGTTTATGGTGGTGGAGAAGCTAATGTAGCGATATCCTTATCAAGATTGGGGATGAATAGTGAATTTATTACCAAATTACCTGACAATCCTCTTGGTGCGAGTGCTGAACAATATTTGAGACAATTTGGGGTAAAGACCAATCATATAGTCCGTGGAGGTAATCGATTGGGTATCTACTTTTTGGAAAAAGGATTTTCTATTCGATCTTCAAAAGTTTTTTATGATCGGGAAGGTTCGGCATTTTCCCAATCAAAAATTGATGACTATTTTTTCGATGAAATTTTTCAAGATGCTGATTGGTTTCATATAAGTGGAATAACTCCCGCTCTAAACAATGAACTGTTTCAAATAACAAAGGTGGCCCTGAAAATCGCAAAGGAAAAAGGATTGACTACGAGTTGTGACTTAAATTACAGAAGTTCGTTGTGGCCTTTTGATGAAGCCAGGAGGAAAATGAGTGAACTTCTCCAATTTATTGATGTTTGCATAGGAATAGAACCACTTCAATTATTCGATGAGTACGGAAATGAAATTAAAGATCAATATCCAAAGCCATGGTCAATCGATGACTGTAAACAGATCATTAAAAAAATCCACGAAACCTATCCAATTAAGCAGTTGGCAATGACGTTCAGAGAAAACATATCTGTGAATAGAAATCGACTAAAAGCCCTACTTTCGGATGGGAAATTATTTTATGAATCAGAAGAAGTAGAAGTAGAGATTGTTGACAGGGTTGGAACAGGTGATGCATTTTCTGCAGGGATCATTTATTCATTAATTAATCACTATGAACCACAAGAAGCTGTTGAGTTTGCAAAAGCCTGCTTTGCATTAAAGCATACGATAGAAGGTGATGGGAACTTATTACAACTTTCAGATATCAATCAGTTTTTAAATCAAAAAGGGGCAGTAACGATTAAAAGATAATGAAAATTATGTGTACTAGTATATCTAAAACATACTAATCCGAGGGGGGATTTATCCATGGCGCCATTTATACATGATAATTTTATGCTACAAAATGATACGGCAATTAGATTGTATCATCATTTTGCCAAAAAGATGCCAATTTATGATTATCACTGCCACCTTTCTGCTAAGGACATTGCTGAAAATCGTAAATTTAATAATATAACCGAATTATGGTTGGAAGGTGACCATTACAAATGGCGGGGCATGCGTGCAAATGGAATTGATGAAAAATATATTACTGGTGATGCAAAACCGGAAGAGAAATTTCGAGCTTGGGCAGAAACGGTTCCTAATACATTAGGAAATCCTCTCTATCATTGGACACATCTTGAGTTAAAGAACTATTTTGGTGTTGATGAATTATTGAGTGGGAAAAACTGGAAACAAATTTATGAACATTGTAATGAGCTACTGCAAACTGATGATTATGCAGTACAAGAAATAATAAAACGTTCAAATGTCAAGGTCATTTGTACAACAGATGACCCAACTGATGATTTACATAATCATGAACAAATAGCAAAACAAGATTTTCCGGTAAAAGTATTACCTACATTCCGTCCGGATAAGGGATTGGAAATTAATAAAAATACGTTTATTGAATTTATTCAAAAACTCGAAAAGGTTACAGGGAAAAAACTTGCAACATTTGCGGACTATAAAGATGCACTGATAGATAGAATTCAATATTTTCATGAAAAGGGGTGCCGTATTTCTGACCATGGTCTAGGTGAACTTCCATATGCACTATATGAAGAAGATGAAGTCAATCGAATCTATCAAACGGCATTGCAAAATGGACAAGTTAGTACCGAAGAAGAAAAGAAATTCAAAACAGCTTTACTCGTCTTCTTAGCAAAATGTTATAAAGACAGAGGCTGGGCCATGCAAATCCACTTTGGGGCAATTCGCAATAACAATACGAAACTGTTTAAGAAGCTGGGTCCTGACGCTGGATTTGATTCCATTAATGACCACGGCGAAGTTGCAGTACCATTAAATGGCCTGCTTGATGCTTTTGAAAAAAGGGATGCTTTGCCACGAACTATTCTATATCCATTAAATCCAATCCATTATGATCTTGTTGGGAGCACATTGGCTAACTTCCAAACAGAAGCCGGTATCAAAGGTAAGATTCAATTAGGTTCCGGATGGTGGTTCAATGATACAAAACGAGGTATTGAAAAACAAATCATGGCTTTATCAGACCAAGGTTTACTCATGCATTTTATTGGTATGTTAACAGATTCACGAAGCCTTATTTCCTATAGCCGTCATGAGTATTTTCGTAGAGTATTATGTAACGTAATTGGAAGTTTGGTCGAAAGCGGAGAATATCCAGATGATGATGAACTTTTACAAAACATGATTGAAAATATATGCTTTAATAATGCAAAAAATTATTTCAGCATAAAAATTTAAACTAGGGGGAAACAACAATGGAATTGACTTTTCGCTGGTACGGAAAAACCGATCCGATACCACTTGAATATATTCGTCAAATTCCCGGTATGAGAGGAATTGTATCTGCTATCTATGATGTTCCTGTCGGGGATGCTTGGTCAATGGAAACAATTATAGAATTAAAAGAAGAAATTGAAAGACATGGATTAAAACTTTCTGTCATAGAAAGTGTCCCTGTTCATGAGGATATAAAGCTAGGGAAGCCAACCCGCGATCAATATATTGAAAACTATAAAACAACCATACGCAATTTAGGTAAAGCCGGAGTCCCTGTCGTTTGCTATAACTTCATGCCTGTTTTCGACTGGACTCGTTCTGAATTAGATTATCGTTTACCAGACGGTTCAACTGCGTTAATTTTTGAAGAAGATGTTGTGAATAAAATGGATCCTACTTCCGGGGAATTATCATTACCTGGTTGGGATGCCAGCTATAGTAAAGAAGAAATGAAAGATTTAATCAATGAATACCGCACAAATGTGGATGAAGAAAAATTATGGGAGAATCTTTCCTATTTTATTAAAGAAATTATTCCGGTTGCTGAAGAGGCAAATGTTAAAATGGCCATTCATCCGGACGATCCACCGTGGAGTATTTTTGGTTTACCTCGAATTATTACAAATAAGGATAATTTAGAACGGTTTATTAGTCTATATGATAGCCCGTATAATGGCTTAACATTGTGCACAGGTTCCCTGGGTTCTGATCCTAATAATGATGTTCCAGAGATGCTACGTTATTTCGGAAAAAAAGATCGAATTAATTTTGTACATGCACGCAACGTAAAGCTCACTGGAGCTCATTCCTTCCAAGAATCTGCACATCCATCAGAATATGGTTCGATTGATATGTATGAAGTGATTCGAGCTATGGCAGATTTTGATTATTCAGGCCCCATTCGCCCTGACCATGGTCGAATGATTTGGGGAGAAACCGGTAAACCAGGGTATGGATTATATGACCGTGCCTTAGGTGCGACTTATTTATTTGGACTTTGGGAAGCTGAACAAAAAAACAGAAAGTAAGAATAGAAAGGGATGGAAAACAATGAGTGTACCTTTTAAAGTAGATTTGAATGGAAAAGTAGCAGTTGTAACAGGTGGAGGCGGTGTTTTAGGTTCCTATTTTGCCAAAGCATTAGCTGAATGTGGTGCAAATGTAGCAATCCTTGATTTACGCCAAGAGTCTGCTGATCAAGTGTCAAAAGAAATAAATGAAGCTGGTGGCAAAGCGATTGGTGTTGCGGCAAATGTTCTGGATAAAGAGAGCTTACTTCAAGCAAAAGACATTGTGGAAAAGGAACTTGGTGAGGTTGATATTTTACTAAACGGTGCCGGTGGGAATAATCCAAAGGGATCAACGGATGATGAACGCTATGACGCAGAAGCGGTTAAAAATAATCCAGATTTAAAAACGTTCTTTGACCTTGATCCAAAAGGAGTAAGCTTTGTATTTGACTTGAATTTCCTTGGAACATTGCTTCCTTCCCAAGTTTTTGGTGCGTCGATGGTGAGGAAAAAACATGCATCGATTATTAACGTATCATCCATGAATGCCTATACTCCATTAACGAAAATTCCGGCATACAGTGGGGCAAAAGCAGCGATCAGTAACTTTACCCAATGGCTGGCTGTTTACTTCTCAAAAACTGGTATTCGCGTAAATGCCATTGCACCGGGATTCCTTGTTACAAATCAAAATCGCGGATTGCTATTTAATAAAGATGGAACACCAACAGAACGCACACACAAAATATTAAGAAATACACCAATGGACCGTTTTGGCGAACCTGAAGAGTTAATCGGTGGTTTATTATTCTTAGCTGATGAAAATGCTTCAAGCTTTGTCAATGGCGTCGTTCTACCAATTGATGGGGGATTTTCCGCCTATTCAGGTGTTTAATCGTTACAAATCGGAAATGAAACAAACCATTGGCAAAATTATAATACTATTGTACAAGAGCAAAAGGGGTAGTATTAATCGAAAAGATATCATTAAATAGAAATAAATCTATGAGGTTAACTACATGAGAATAATAGTCAATTTGAATACGAATTGGCAGTTTACTAAACAAAATAGTGGAGATGCATCTGATAAAAATATGAATGATTCAAATTGGGAAACTGTACAGGTCCCACATACATGGAATGCCATTGATGGTGCAAATGGATTTAACTATTATTAATCAACTAGCCCAATTCGCACAGGAACAATTCACGGATAAATTGATGTATGTAGTCAACAAAGAATTAGCATAAATAAAAAATTAATGCAAATAAGAGGCTGTTCAAGAGCAAAAGTTCCGAGCATTAGGACAGCCTCCCTAATAATAAATTAGAAATGGAATTATTCCCTTATGTACTAGCAGAGCCCCTCCACCGATCACGCATTATAAATGTGAATAATATCATAGACATAATCCAGCTAAGGTTGTATATCGGATAGCTGTAAGGCACCTTGTCTTTAGAGGGAAGATACCTTTTTTCTACTTGCTCAAAAAATTAGCTGAAAGTGTTCAAAAATTGGAATAAATTTCCACTAATTCTAAGAATATGTAAGAAAATGTTATTTTATTCTTTAAATAGATTGTCGAAGTAAAATACTCTAGATGTGATATAATTAATTTATATATTTGAATGTGAATCGGTTACTTATTTATAGAAGGTATATGAGGTGCGAATAATATGTTTACAATACCACCAAAAAATTCTGGTGAGAGTAATAAACAATATTCTTATCGAGTAATTAGAAATGCTATTATGTTTTTAGAATTAAAGCCCGGTCAAGTGATTAGTGAAATGGAATTGGCGCAAGTACTACATATCTCTAGAACGCCGATTAGAGAAGTATTAACAAAATTAAGTGAAGAGAACTTGGTTGAAGTAGTTCCACAAGTCGGTACGTATGTGACCAAGATTAATCCCCAGTTAATTGAAGAAGCTGTATTCATGCGATTTACATTGGAAAAAGAAGTCATGAAAATTGCATGTCAAGAATTTCCCAGTGAACATTTGCGATCTTTGAAAAATAATTTAAACATTCAAGAATTATTGATTGGTCAAAAGGATAAAGAAAGAGAATTCCACCGATTAGATAACGAGTTTCATTATATTATTTTCCATGGTTTACAAAAAGAAAATGTTTGGTCATCATTAATTAGAATTAGCACGCATTACAATCGTATTCGAATTCTCTCCGAAATTGAGAACTCTTTCGATGAAGCGATTCGAGAACATAAAGAGATTGTCAGCATTATTGAAAATGGAAAAGTAGACCAAGTTGAGAATATGACCAGAAAGCATATCATCGATTCAATGAAATTATGGGATAAATTGAAGGAACCTGATAGCCCGTTTGTGGATTATTTCGACAATAAAAACATGAATTATAATAAAATGCCAGCTTATTAATGCTGGTTTTTATTATATGGAAATAAAAATACTATCGTTAAAGAGGGGGTGAGAAAGTTCATGAATATGGCAATGGAGAAAAATCTAACCATTCATATTGTTAATCTATATTTTTAAGTCGATTCTTGTACAATAATCCTCTTCTCGGAGTAAATGTCAGAAAATAAAAACTTGGATTATCCCCTTTACATTCTTATGTATTCTATATATAATGGTAAACGTTAGCTCGACTGAAAACTAAATTTGGCCCCTTGGTCAAGCGGTTAAGACACCGCCCTTTCACGGCGGTAACACGGGTTCGAATCCCGTAGGGGTCACCATTGGAGGTTTAGCTCAGCTGGGAGAGCACTTGCCTTACAAGCAAGGGGTCGGCGGTTCGATCCCGTCAACCTCCACCATATTTATTTTACAGGACTATTGAGTATAATATATTTTTTGGCTTAGCTCAATTGTTAGAGACAAGTAAAGCTTTAGCGAAAAAGCTGCAAGTTGCTTTGAGAAATTAATCAATATTGGAAGAGATAGAAGAAGCACAGATAAAAAATATTAAAAGGTCCATACCATGTACGCCGACTTAGCTCAACTGGTAGAGCAACTGAATCGTAATCAGTAGGTTGCGGGTTCAAGTCCTGCAGTCGGCATAAGTGAATATTAATATGGAGGGGTAGCGAAGTGGCTAAACGCGGCGGACTGTAAATCCGCTCCCTCAGGGTTCGGCGGTTCGAATCCGTCCCCCTCCACCATTTTTTTATTACTGGGCTATAGCCAAGCGGTAAGGCAACGGACTTTGACTCCGTCATGCGTTGGTTCGAATCCAGCTAGCCCAGCCATTTTATCGAAAAATAAATAACAATTCTCGAGTCATTATCATTTGATGAAAATGAGTTATCAGATAACTACAAGTCAATGACTCTTTTTAATATTTATGCGGAAGTAGTTTAGTGGTAGAACATCACCTTCCCAAGGTGAGGGTCGCGGGTTCGAGTCCCGTCTTCCGCTTATGATAAAAAACGTTTATATGAAGCGATTCTTGAGTTTTCAAGAGTCGTTTTTTTTATACGTTAAGAATGTATAAATTTCCAGCAAAGAAGCAAATTCGCCGTAGTTGGAAATTTTAAGAATTACGTAGTAAGTGCAACGACGGCTCTTTGGTTGCCTAAAGGCTTGGACGCCCGAGTTTTCTTTATCATTAAAGTGTTTATTTATACCATTTTTTGCTAGGTTGAGTCATCAATTGAAAGAATTTACAATATATTTGAGGGAGGGTAGAAAAAGATGAAAGAAAAAATTTCAATTGTGGGGGCACCGATGGACTTAGGGCAATTACGTAGGGGTGTCGACATGGGTCCGAGTGCAATCCGTTATGCTGGAGTTGTTGAAAGGCTGGAATCCCTGGGTTACCAAGTGGACGATTTAGGAGATATTGAGATTGGTAGAGATCGATTGACAACAGATCCTTTAACAGGGTTGCGAAATTTAGAAGCAGTTGTCCAAGCGAGTACAAAGATTGCAGAAAAAGTAGACAGAATCATGGAAGAAGGTTCTTTTCCACTCGTTCTTGGCGGAGATCACAGTATCGCAATTGGAACGCTTGCTGGTATTTCGAAACACTTTGATAATTTAGGTGTAATCTGGTTTGATGCTCATGGAGATTTAAATACACCGGAAACTTCACCATCGGGAAATATTCACGGCATGCCACTTGCAGTCAGTCTCGGATTAGGTGAAACATCGCTTACGCATATTGGCGGCTATTGTCCAAAAATTCAACCTGAAAATATCGTTATCATTGGTGCCAGATCATTAGATGAAGGTGAAAAAAAATTAATTAAAGAAAGAGGAATTAAAGTATATTCCATGCATGAAATTGATCGCCTGGGTATACCAAAAGTCATAGAAGAAACAATAGCATATTTCAAAGATCGCTTAGATGGTGTTCATCTTTCATTAGATTTAGACGGATTGGATCCACTCTATGCACCAGGTGTCGGCACTCCAGTAGAGGGAGGTTTGAATTACCGGGAAAGTCATTTGGCTATGGAAATGCTTTTTGAATCGGGAATAATTACATCAGTAGAATTCGTTGAAGTGAATCCGATTTTAGATGAGCAAAACAAAACAGGGATACTTGCTGTGGGATTACTGGCCTCGCTTTTTGGAGAAAGTCTATTATGAATCATAAAAATAACCGAAAATTCTATATAACTAGTGAGTAAGGGTTCTCATTTTCAAAATTAGATGGGGACCCTTTTATATTGTATAAAGTCCGAATAAATTTCGAGGAAAGGAACAAATTCTACATAACAGGTAATCGCCGAGTTTTATTTATATATAAAGAAAATTTCTAGTTTTTCCCTCAATAAAAAAATAATTCATAGTATAATAAGAATAAGTGAAACTTTTTTTGTTCTGTTTCGTAGCATAAATAGCCGCATAGAGCGGAGGGTTATAAATGGATGAGTTTGTGAAATCACGGATAAAACAAGTGCGAAAAGGGGACCAAAATGCGTTTGGGGAGATCGTTGAATTATACAAAGATAAAGTATTTCAACTTTGCTTCCGAATGTTGGGGAATTCTCACGAGGCTGAAGATACTTCACAAGAGGCTTTTATACGTGCATATATAAATATTGAACGATATAATATTGACAGAAAATTTTCCACGTGGTTATATCGTATTGCAACCAATTTATGTATTGACCGGATCAGGAAAAAGAAACCTGATTATTATTTAGATGCTGAAGTGGCAGGAACAGAAGGGTTGACATTATATTCACAAATACCCGCCAGCCAACTTGCACCCGATGAAGAGGTTTCGAAAATTGAATTGCAAGAAATCATTCAAAATGAAATTCTAAAATTGCCGGAAAAATATCGGACAGTCATTGTATTAAAATATATCGAAGAACTCCCTTTAACGGAGATTAGTAAGATTTTAGATCTTCCCATTGGAACTGTCAAAACGAGAATACATAGAGGGAGAGAAGCTCTTCGCAAACAACTCCGGCATATTTGAGTGAGGTGAAAACCTTTGAATCGATGTCCTGAAATAATAACCGAATATATGCATGAATATTTAGATGGGGAAATCTTACCGGAACATAAAAACATATTAACCGTACATTTAAAATCTTGTGCTGACTGCCGCCAACATTTTCAGGAACTTGAAAAATCCATTGCTTTAGTAAAAAGTATCTCACATGTTCAAGTCCCGGCAGATTTTACGCAAAAAGTACTGATGAATTTACCGAAAGAAAAGAAAAAAGTAAGTATGAAGCGATGGTTCTCAAGACATCCGGTATTAACGGCTGCAAGCATCTTTTTCATATTTATGGCGGCAAGTTTACTGTCCCATTGGTCAGGGGATGACTTTTCTGTTACCAAAAACCCTAATTTAGTTATTGAGAATAACACAGCTATCGTACCTGAGGGAGAAACAGTTACAGGCGATATTGTTGTAAAAAATGGCGATATCCGTATTGACGGAAAAGTTGAAGGGGATGTAACAGTCATTAACGGAGAAATCGTTAATGGTAAATCATATATGGCCTCGGCTAGTCAGGTTACAGGCGATATCGTAGAAATTAATGAGGCATTTGAGTGGTTATGGTATCAAATGAAAAATTTTTTTGAAAGAACAATGAACATGTTAACAGGCAAGGAAAAATAAAAATTACTAATAAAGGACCTCTACACAGATAATCTCACCAAATGAAAACTTTTTGGTTATGATTAAAAGTGTTAGAAGGTCTTTTTTTTAGGATAAGAAAGTATAAATTTTTCGATTTCTACTTTCCTAACGCATACGTACACAAGGAAAGATTCGTGGGAATACATCGCAGCCGAAAAAATTTTATATTTTTTCGGTGAACGAGAGAGACTTCTCGCAAGCAAATGTTTTTTCGCTGAACTACGGGTTGGGATAAAAGCAGTTTTGGCCAAATGACAAGATTAAACTAAACAAGGAAAGCTTCAAGTTTGTCCATGTGCTTCTTTTCTCTGAGTATTCGTTGGTTCTAATAAATTTGAAAGTGACCTTTTTCAAAAAAAGTGAAAAAAATTTCTGTTCCCATGAGTTATGGTATAATAAAAAAATATGATATACAGTAAAATACTTAGTCATCCACTTGCTTGTATGTCGTTAACATATTGAATGAATAACTGTTAGAAGAACGAAAAGCTAATCAAATTAGCATGATATATCACTTCTATAACATTTTAATTCGTACATAAAGGGCAATTTATTAACATAATGCTTAACAAACAAAATTTTTGTCGTTCATGTTCACATGTAGAATATAGGATATAATAGTGATGTATAGACAAAATTTTTAAAAAGAGGCAACTTGCTGGTTGTCGATTCCGTCATTGGGACGTACGTGGACCAATTTACTTGTTAAAAGGATGAACTGAAACGTTTTTGCATAGATAATTGGAGGAAGGTTTTTATGCCATTTGCTGATTTTTTTGCCGATTTTACGATTGTTGATTATATAGCGAGTGTTGTTGATATTCTAGTTGTGTGGTACCTAATTTA
>Ga0207789_1000558_pt1 | contig 12508 bp, 12 predicted proteins | sample HigsolmetaGSP12D_FD_184840 | JGI IMG/M metagenome (GOLD analysis project Ga0207789, IMG submission 184840) | High solid enriched microbial communities from the Joint BioEnergy Institute, USA - SP1-2-D (SPAdes) | ecosystem: Engineered > Bioreactor > SSF (Solid state fermentation) > Aerobic >...
ACACAGTACATTTTCCAGTTCTCGGTGGGGGATCTCCCCCTCCAGACGTACATCATGAATGCAATTCGTGAAGGATTTCACACCTTAAAAATTTTAAAAAACTGTCTTGACTTCTTGTGCCACTATATGGTTTCGGGTTATTTTTTTGAGAGATTATCTTCTAATTTCGATAGCAGATGAATCACTTGATCTGAAGCTTGTTCAAGTTGATTTAAGGCTTCTTCAGCACCATGAATATTTCCTCTCTCATAATTCTCTACTGCTATTTTTGCATAATGATGAACTAGCTTATGAGGCTCTTCTAATTCCTGATATGCAGAATTTTCTTTTACAAATGGAGGCAAATCTCCGTAATACCATTTGCCAAGCCTGCAAGCCTCATAGGAAATAACTTGATTTGAATCGATTGTTTGAATTCCTAACAACATGTTATAGATTTTCCACTTCCAAATAAGATGGTCTGTTTTGGCTACCCGAACCAAATCATTCGAATTGAGTTTTACATTAATTCCAAAGAAGGAATTTCGATATTCATCCATTTTGATACTCAAATCGTAGATAATCTTTGCAGTTTCTTTTGCGACTTCTCGGGTGTGAATACTATGATCGTGAATAACAGAATTTCGTTCTGTAATCTCCGTAATCACAGCAGACTGTTCTTCGGTCATTGCCGCAATTTGAGATGTAGAATGGCTAATCTCTTTCATCGTTGAAACAATCTGTGCGATCACTTCCCTGGCATGCTGTGCACCCGCTACAGTCTTTCCAACAAGTTCGCCCGTTTGCTTTATCTGTTGAATGACCTTGGCGGATACATGACGCAAAGAGTTCATATTTGAAGTAATCTGATTGATTTGTTCCTTTGTATGTTCGGCTAATTTTCGAACCTCTGACGCAACAACAGAAAAACCCCTGCCTTGCTCACCAGCACGAGCCGCTTCGATGCTTGCATTTAAAGCAAGCAAATTGGTTTGATCTGCAATTTCCTTTATGATTTTAACGACTTGTTGAGTATGTCCAATTTCATTGTCGAGTTGGTTGACTTGTTCGACTACTTGATAATAGACATCTCCAACCCGACTAATATCATCCAAAGCTTCATCGATCACCACTTTACTTTGATCAGCGGATCGCACTGCTTCATCGGTTCCTTCAGCTACTCTTACAGCATGATTGGCAACTTCTTGAATCGAAGCACTCATCTGTTCTGTAGCCGCCGTCACTCTATAACTTTCCTCCATCTGCTTGTCCATCGACATAATCAATTGTTTCGTTGTGTCTAATCGGGTCGTATGGTTAAGTAAATCTGAAACACCAAATAAGAAAGATTTCAAGGTTTCTTCCATGTACACTTCAACGATAAGTTGTTGATCATAGGCCGCTAGTTTTTGTACGGCAAGAACCATCTGCATCATTTGGTGGGGATTTTTGTACAACTTTTCCATCAGGATTGATGTCATGAGATGGATTAACAAATGATGAGCAGAAATGAAATGTTCTGCCGTCAAATGAATACGGCTATGGACTTGACCGATAACGATTCTTGTCATAATGTATTCATGATTGATATCTGCATGAAGAAACTGATCTAAGTACCTCTCCATTGTTTGTCGCAGTCGATCTATAGTGGAATGTTCATGGATAATTTGCTTCAAATGATCAACAGACTGGAGTTTTTCGTAAAATTGATGTATAATCTCAGCTTTATATGGAACAAGAATTCGAGCGGCTTCCCTAACATGATTTAACGTGTCTTGATTGATGCTCAAAAACATTAATTTCTCTTTGGCTCGTTCTTCAATCTGAGATATGTCTGTTGAATGAGAAAAGCTCATATATTCCTTCCATGTTTTTGTTTTTTTGATAAAAATGCCCATTATAATTCCTCTCCCCTCCAAATATAAGCCCTTTGTTGTAGTTCTTTATTCCCCATTTCAAATGTCGTATCATATCGATTCTTATCTAAACCATAGGAAATTACTACAATCATACTATATATGCACACATCGCTTGTCAATTGTAATTGTGATGCAGCAATTCCTCCAAATTGCAAAAAGGGATTTTGACTGTTGTGAGGAAAGGAGCAGTATTGGGGGTATTTCACATATGTAGAATCGCACCCAAAAGGGTGCTTATAGTTCAAAGGAATTACGCCGACTGATTCAACCGCTTGAACATCCCTACCATGATTCGGCGAAGTTCCTGGGCTTTTTCATCCAATCGCTCGAACGTTTGTTTATCAATATATCCTTTCCGATAAGCCCGCTCAATCCAGTAGCGGGCTTCGTTAGCCGATCCGAATGCGATCCCCAAGTGGTACCGCTCACGCCCTGCATACTGCCCGCCATTCGATTCGGCGATGTTTGCACCGATGCTCGTGACACATCGTATGAGCTGATCCACCAGCCGATACTTTTCGTCTTGCGGGAAGTTTTTTACGATCTCGTCTATTTCGTCTTCCAAAGCAATCGCTTTTTGGTACAATGTCAATGTTTTGAAATCTTTCATGAATAAATTCCTCACCCCCTCCGCCGCTATACTTCGGTTGGTAATGAACCTAAAATTCCTCCACATCAATCCGTACTGAGTCCAAATCCTTTAACCGTTCAAGCATAAGCTCTCTTCTCGTCATCAAATCTTGATACCTGCTTTTCAGCATTTTCGACATGCTCCTAATGACCGAGCCATAGTATAATTCACCATCATCGAAATGGGCTTCAAATCGGGTTACTTCATGTTGCAACGAATGCTTTCTAGATTCTGGATATTTATGGACAGTGTAAAAACATTTGAGTTTCCCGTCTTCCGTCAAAAACAACTCGTTGAATTCCTCTGTTTCTTCACCATTGGCATTCCCCGAAAATTCAAGTGAAGAATTGATCAAGACCCCCTTTAGCAATTCTCCGTCCGATCGGTAAAAAAATTCCCTTTGCTCAATCCGCGTCCCGAACATTGACGCCTTTTTAAAAATGGGTTCAAATTTCAGGACGTTTTTGGTGATTTCAAATACCTGCTCTATCATCCATTCACCTGTTTTCTTATTTTCCCTTGTTAATCTTTTCAGTTCCGTTTCTGCAAATTGAATATCTGTCACCAGACTTCGAATTTCATTCAACATGCACTCACGTTCCTTCCGATTTGAGATTTAAACAGGGCTTCACGTTGAAATTACTTGTTCAGCCCTCCCCTATTTTGCCTGTCTCTGGATTCATTGTATATATTAAATACAGAGAAATTGTCGCCTGGCAGGCAACAATATTGGGAGGCAACAAATGAGTGCATTAGACGCTAACCTGAAACAAAAAATCAAAGAATTGGCTGTTTCGGATGCCTTTCTTCAGAAGAACAAGAAGTATTCAGCAATCTACGAAAACCGATACCAAACTGAAGGCACACCTGTTTTGGGGCACAGTTTGAGCAGTTTTCAATTGAATGCCATCCAATCAAGACTCAGAACTGCACAGAACACTTTATCCCTTGGCAAATACATACAAAAATTAGCCGCTGATAAGGGGCGTTTCCATTACAACGAAGCTTTTTTTGGACAAGCTCAAATCACCCGCCAATACTGGTCAAAACTGATCCGCGATCAATATCCCAATCCTTCAAAAGAGGTTATTTTACGTATTGCCATTCTTTTCAGATGCGACTTGAAACAAACGCATGAATTGCTGGCGAAAGCTGGGTATACATTTTCCGATTGCAACAGAAGGGATCAGCTTGTTTTGAGTTGCATCGAATTGGGCGTTTACGATTTCGCGGATATTGAAGAGCTACTGGAAGATGAAGGATTAGAATCTCTTTTTTCATAAATTTATTTTGCGAAACTACCAAATCAATTAATAAAAATGCCCCCTATAAATCCTCTAATAATTCCTCAATTAATAACCTTTTTAAGTTTTCCCCTTCGCTCGCCGTTTTCCGAAATGTTGTTTTACTTGCATCTTATCCAATGGGGTTATTGCAAGTTCGGAAGGCATGGCAGGTGGTGAACTTAGGCAAACGGCTCGCTCCCCCCCCTTGCGATAAGGAGAACGAAAAATCTCCTTATCGCAAAGGGAGGTTAAATTCAACACATGGCAGTATGGAGCCACTTGAGGTATCCGTGTCGAATTTAACCCCGAAAGCATTTCTGCTTTCCATCGCGTCGTGGTCAAAATGACCAACTCGCCCTGGTCTGCTGTTACCGAGCCGACCGCCACGTCGCTTCGCGATGCCCCCCTTCTCTTTCGAGAAACAGGACAGGTCAACACCGATATTCAGGGATTTGCCCGCACGTCTTTCGACACCGTTGGTTTTTACCCCAACGGGCGGGCGGGCCCCCTCTAACGGTGAATCACTCGCTGGCGAGGCGAGGCGGTTTTTTATGTGTTCTCCCGTACCACATAGATCAAAAATATTCAATTGATTGCTTTCCACTTCAAATTCCGCCAATGAAGTGAAAAGTTTTGGAAATTTTGCTCTCATATGATAGTTAAAATGCAAGCATTTAATAACCGAATAACTGTCGAACTCGCTCGAATATTTTTTAGTCCATACCAAACATTCATCTACCTTGTTTGGTCTGACGGGAACTTCATTGTACAGTTTGAATGCAGGTAAGCGGTTGCCTGACAGGCAACATCATCATTAAGCTGGCAATACATGATCCGATTGCAATAAAAAAAGAGCAACCTGTGCTAGGTTGCATCGAATAGACAATTTACAATTTGGCTGACAAAGTTGAGCGGAGAAAAAGGCTTAAGAATCGCTACTTCTATATTCATCCTCCAAAATAATTGACACAGTTTGTAAGTTTCCCCTATGAAAGCCCTCCTCTGAATCGCCCTTCGGAAAAAATCACAAGTCTTCGAGCTAATTGATGCGACACTTTCATTCTTTGTCCGACAAAAAAATGCGACCTGTTCCGATTAAGTCGCACCCAAACTGCATATGATCTAAAAATCCATCAAACTATCAAAAGGGGGAATGTGAATGCACAATAGATTTTTGATCGCTATCGACAGCGGGAAACATTCGACGAAAGCCATCATGAAAGAGGAGGGAGGTTTGCAAAGGGTCAAGTTTCGAACTCTTGTGGAACAAGTCGAGGATTTCGGGGCTGATATGTCCCCTAATACCGATCTCGTGGAATTCCAGGGGAAATCATTCTTGGTCGGTGAAATGCTTGACGAAAAAATGGATTATCGTTTGACGAAACACAACCAAACCCACCAGATTTGCATATACTTGGCCATTGCGAAACTTTTGCAAAAATCCAAACGTTCCATCGCCTTCGCGAATATTTGCTTGGCGACCAACATACCACTAAGTCTTTACAAAAACGACCGACAAAAACAGGCATATCAAGAATTTATCCAAAATGGCGGGGAGCCGATTTGCCTGAAGGTGAACGGCAAAGCATTTGTCTTTCGGATTCACCAGATTTTCGTGCTCCCAGAAGGCATCGGTCCCGTTTACAGCAATATCAACGAATTTCGTCACAAACGCAGTTTGATTATCGATGTCGGCTCCCTTAATGTGAACTATCAAGAATTCTCAAACCTGATCCCTTCCTTTCAACAGATGATTACGGCTGACCTTGGAGTCAATCTGCTGAGAAGCAAAATTTCCGATGCATTAACCACCAAATACGGAACCACCGTATCAGACCTGGATGTTGAACGTTTATTGCGAGGCGACAAATATTTGTATCTAAACGGCAAAAAGCAGGAAGACAGCAAGGAGATTGTAGAGAAACTCATTAGCAACCATGTGAAAGAAATCTTCAACCACGCCAGAAGCAGAAAGATCTCGTTCAACAATACAGAGGTTCATCTTGTCGGCGGCGGATCTCTGTTGCTAAAGGATTTCATTCTCAAAGAGTATCCAACAGCCGTCATTCACACCGATGCCCAGTTTTCCAATGTACTCAGCTTCCTTCAAATTTTGGAGGCCAAGCAAAGTGGATAAGCGAATGAGGCTTTCGATTTCATTCAAACAGCAACATAGACACATTTTCGAACATTTGAAATCGATCCCGAATAAAAGCGATTACATTGCCAAGGCAGTTGAATTCTATATGAACCATTGCAGTTCGGATCTCCATGATCAAATACGGGAAATTGTGTTGGAAATCTTGCAGAAAAGTTCTGTTCATTATGTGAATCAGCCGAATATCGAGCAAAGCGATTTTCTTTCCAAAGAAGATGCCGAACTCCTTAACCAGTTGTTTTGATCTGAAAAACCCCTTTGTCAGCAAAATCAAGGGTTGGGATTATCAAAAATTGCAACACCTGCAAAGTTTGATGATCCACTTGCAGGTGTTGCTTGCATTTGGTTTCGTTTTTCCCATCAGGGTAATGCAACCATGAAAGGATTGAAACACGACATAGGATTTTACATCCACCCCATAGAAGATTGATGTGATACCAAAAATGCAAAAGCATGTTCTACGGTCAAGCTTGAATCACACCAGGACAACGGTTTCCATTATAGTTCGACCACGGTTGGTTTTGCAGTTTATCCAGGAGATATTGCAACCCTGGGCAGGTTTGAAGCTTTTCTGATGATGTTGCCAAACAGGCTACCCTTTTAGCCATGAAACTTACCCGATGTAGAATCCATTGGCAAGAATGAAAATGCAAAATCGAAAAGGCATGTACCATGTTCAAGCTTGAGAATTACCAGAACAACGAGTTTCCATTATAGTTCGACCTCGGTTTTATTTTGTAGTTTACCCAGGAGATATTGCAACCCTGGACAGGTTTGAAGCTTTCCTGGTAATGTTGCCAAGCAGAACCCCTTTTAGCCATGAAACTTCCACGATGCAGAATCCATTGACAAGAATGAAAATGCAAAATCGAAAAGGCATGTACCATGTTCAAGCTTGAGAATTACCAGAACAACGAGTGTCCATTATAGTTCGACCTCGGTTTTATTTTGTAGTTTACCCAGGAGATATTGCAACCCTGGACAGGTTTGAAGCTTTCCTGGTAATGTTGCCAAGCAGAACCCCTTTTAGTCTAAATTTTTCCCCCTAATATATAGGTATTATGTATTCCGAAAGTTGGCTTAGGGAAACTTTTTTTATATTAAGAAAAAAATTATCGGTGCCGACACAGAAAAAACATGGGGAAGAGCCCTATCAACCAGAACACTTCCTCAGAAAAATGAACAGGAGCAAAGAAAAAGTGATTCTTGGGAGAATATACGAAATATAGTTTTAGAGATACTTCAAAGTCAGGAATATTCAATTCCAACCTCAAGGACATCCCAATCAAACAACAGCGACTTTACAAAAGAAAAGATCGATCTGATAAATCAGCTGTTTTGAAACAAAGGGTTAAAATGGGGGTACATGTGCAACTTATTCATCGATCCATCGTTTTTATAAGAAAAAATAATTAAGGAGGGCTTTACAAAATTGAGCAACGTCGTACACCTCAATCATTGGAGAGAAAATCACAAAAGAATTAAAGGGGAAGAAGATTATAAGGGAGACCATACTCCATTGGAATACTTGCATATCCACGAAGGCGAGGTTGTTGGAACCCTACACTACCTTGAACATCTAGAATTAGCCAGCGTTGATGATCTAAGGAAGGATATCTTGGAGCAAAAGGAAGCATTGGAAACTGGCATCGATAAAGAAGGAAATCCGATATGCGATGATAAATTAGAACCTTGGGATAATGCTGAACTGCTGGTTTGCAAAGAGGGTATTTTTACTTGGTGTTGGGATTGCGAAGATTATGTGCATGTTGGGGAATTGTACCATCTGCATTCGCAAAGGATAAAAAGGATTAAAGAGGGTAATGTTGTTCGTTAACATTACCCTTTCCTTATAAATTGGCATTAGAGTTCTCGAACAATCTCCTCATCCAAAATAGCTTTCCGTTGTTTCCAATCGGGCATCAACGCGGTAAGGAAACTATAAAATTGATGGTCATGGTTTTTATACAAAAAATGTATTAACTCATGTAAAACAACATAATCGATGCAGTATTTTGGAGCCTTAATCAGCTCAAAATTGAGCAGTATGGCATGGGAATCCCTTAAACACGATCCCCATCTCGCCTTCATCGTGCGAATCATCAGCTTTGGCTTTTTGACGTTGTACTTTTGAACCAAGGCATACATTTTCTCCAGGGATTCGTTGAAAATGATTTCCGCCCTGTTCCGTAGCCACTCCCCAAAAAGCTTCTCTTTTCGTTTAAGGTCTTGCTTGTCTTTTACAGATAGGTAAATGAATCCTCGATCATACTTTACCCCTTCCGCTTCACTCTCTTCGACTCTCAAACGAAACTGCTTGCCTAAATACTTGAATGACTCTCCACTGACATATTCCTTTTCGCTTTGAACCTCTGGCTGGACATCTTCAAAGAACTGAATGTTCTTTAGGATCCATGCCGCTTTCTGTTTCACAAAGCCCAGAATAAAATCCAGCGGCACTTTCTCGTTTGCCGAGACCATGACGGTCATGTCGGGTTTGATGTGAAGATTGACGTTTTTTACGGGTTTTCGTTCTAATACAAACGAAATCACCTTTCCTCCGAACTCGACCTGATGAATCTCCATCTCACCACATCCGTCAGTACCGTCTCAAGGCAACCGTCTTGACGCTTTCAATGATTTTGTCAATCTGGTCAAAATCCAGTTTCAGACCGTGTTCCTTGGCAAAGTCGAACAGCAAATCATCCAGCTCCTGTGCAATCCGATTATGAACCTCCATGTTGTCGTGCCAATCGACCTTGCTGTGCTCCTCAATGATTTCATCGACTTTGAGAGCCAATTCGCCCATTAGTTCGTCTTTGCCCGTTAAGTCATTCGTTTCCCCAATGATCTCCTTGACCACACCATAGAAAGCCTGGGCATTGGGATTCTTTCTGATATTGTCGGGATAGGTCACGCCAGAAGCCCCTGAGCGAAAATCCCGCAAGATCTCCTTCATCCGCTCAAGATATTCCGCCTCGCTGATCCGTTTGTCCTTATACGCCTGGAGGGCTTCTTCGATCCGTTCGGAGAACTTTTTGTAGTAGGCAGGGTTTTCATCCCATTTGGTCTCGATTCGCTTGGACAATCGGGTACGAATCGCATCCGCTTTTGCCCGTGGGGACTGCAACCGTTGTAACTCTTCCTCAAATCCTTTCTCGTCCATAATATCCACAGGATTCGTGATCCGTATAACTTCTTCCGCCGAAATGTAGTTGTCCATCAGCATTTGCATCTTCGCTTCATACTCTTTGTGGTCAATCGTGTCACTGTACCTCAGCTTTACACTTTTGCGGAGTTCCTGATAAAACTTCAAATCCTTCTTGTATCGATTGAGTTCCTCTGGCCCTAAAGCCCTGTAAACATTTTCCGATTCCAAGGCGATGCCCAAATGGCGTCCAAACTGGCTGAGCACGTTGTAAAAATGTTCCCTGAGCTCCTCGTTTTCCAGGAGAACCTCGTACTCTTCGAGGTCGTTTTTGTTTTTCACAGGGATAAAAATGTTCACGAGTTCCGTATGATAATGCCTGAGCGTTCCGATGATGCTGATCACATCATACAAAGTACCTTTGAGGTCTTTAGGATCGAAGTTTTCGAGTCCACCGCCACGGTACATCTCAAGTGCCTCATCCAGCTTATCGAGCAACCCTCTGTAATCGACAATAAGGCCGTAATCTTTCCCCTCACACAAGCGGTTCACTCTGGCGATAGCCTGCAGAAGTCCGTGTTCTTTCAATGGCTTGTCGATATATAAAACGGCAGCTTTCGGTGCGTCAAAACCCGTTAGCAGTTTATCGACGACAATCAGCAAATCAATGTCATCCTTGTTGACAAACTGGTCCTTGATGGTTTCTTCGTAAGTGTCCGCATCCCTATATTTTTCCATCATCTTTTTCCAAAACCGCTGAACGATATCATCGGAACTTTCATCAACTTCATGATGCCCTTCCCGCTGATCAGGGGGAGAAATGACCACGGCACAGTTCAGATCGCCAAGCTCCTCAAACGCCTCCAGATAACGGATGGCTTCTTTCTTGCTGTTCGTCGCCAGCATGGCTTTGAAATGGGAACCCTTCGTTTTGTAATTTCGTAAGAAATGGTCGTTGATATCGAAGGCGATCATTTTAATCCGCTGATCTGACGAGGCAATGCGTTCAAACTTGCTCCACTTTCGCATCACTTCTTCTTTTTGCTTTTCATTCAGGTGGCGGGTGATCATCTCCAAACGGTGGTCGATGGCTTTGCGGTTTACCGTTTGCTCGACCATCTTGCCTTCGTAGAGAAGTGGGACAATCGCCTTGTCACGAACCCCGTCGGCAATCGTATAGGCATGGATCAGCTTGCCGAATTTGACCATCGTATTTTTTTCTTTTTTCATCAGCGGTGTCCCCGTAAAACCGAGGTAGCAGGCATTGGGGAACACCTGTTTCATTTTGTTGTGCAATTCCCCGTACTGCGTCCGATGGGATTCGTCCACCAGGATGAAAATATCCCTGGAGAGGATCGGTTTTTGTTTTACCGCCGCTGTATCAAACTTATGGACGAGGGTCATCACAATGTCGGCACTGTTGTCATTGATCAAATCGACCAGATGTTTGCCCGATGTGGCTCGGCTCGCTTTGAGCCTGGTGTGGTTAAACGTGCGGTGAATTTGTATGTCCAACTCTTTTCTGTCGGTCACTACAATGACTTTCGGGTTGAAGTTTTGCATTTTTGTGAGCAAGTATTTCGCCAGCATCACCATCGTGAGCGATTTTCCCGAACCTTGCGTATGCCAGATGACCCCGCCCTGGCGATTGCCGTTTTGGTCGGTCTCTTCCACAGTTTTGAGGATTTCTTTAATGGCAAAATACTGCTGGTAACGGGCAATCTTTTTCTCGTTTTTGTCAAACAGCACGAAATAGCGGGTCAGCTCCAGCAGTCTTTCAGGATGAAACAGGGAAATGATATTTTTATCCTGATTCGTCGGCAGACGGTGATACACCGTCTTGCTGATTTGCTCCTGCAACCAATCTTCATCTTCTTCTTTCCATACTGCCCAAAATTTCTTGGGTGTATTGCACGTGGCATATTTGGTCTCATTCTTATTCGTCGCCATTACGATTTGAACATACTTGAACAGTTGCGGAATGTAATCCTTGCCCTGATTGCGGATCATCTGGCTAATGCCCTGCTCTGTGGAGACAGAGGCTTTTTTGCACTCGATCACGGCAAAAGGTATGCCGTTCACATAGAGCACAATATCTGGACGGGCGGTTCCTTGCCCGTCCATCTTCTCGACAACGACCTCTTCCACCACATGAAAGACGTTATTTTCGACATTTTCCCAATCGATGTATTGAATGGTGAATGATTTCTTTGAACCGTCAGGCAAGTTCTCGGTGTAGCTTCTCCCCAACATCAAGGATTCGTAAATTTTTTCGTTGGTTTTTACTAGCCCGTCCGTCAGCGGCTCATCTAAATCCCGAATCGCCTGTTGGATATTCCGCTCACTGAAACGATATGTAACACCTTTGTATTCATAAGCATTAAGCTCCCGAAGCTTTTCCTCCAGCACATCTTTCAGGATTACGTTAAATTGATTGCCCCGCATCGCTTCCGCCTGATCAGGAGTCAGGTAACGATATCCTAACGCCTTTAACACCTCAATAGCTGGCTGTTGGCTGATATTCCGTTCATCATAATCTTTGGCTCTCGGCATATTTTCACCTCCCAATTTGCAGAGTGAAGCATCAGCACTTCACTCTGACTTTTCCTGTAAGCAACAGTTGCATGAGGCCTTTTTTCTGTTGTTTTAGTTTATTAAGTTCTTTTTCGTTCATCTCAATTTCTCTGTCTATACAATCCAAAATTTGAGCGATTGCTTTTTGCTCTTCTATACTCGGAAGATTAATCTTATAGTAATGAAGAAAGTCTTTTGGGACATGAGGGATACCTGAACCTTCACACAATCTTCGAATCTTCGCTTCATTCATTTCCAAATGTTTTTGTAAGAAAACATTATTTATATGTTTGCATTCTAACTTTACAAATGTAGAACCAACAGAGCCCTCAACTCCTGTAATTGCTTTTCCTGCTCTGGAACCATCCCAAAGAAGCAACACATCGGTTTTCTTCGCAATAACCGTAGCATCATTTGAATAGTTCCTAAAAGACCCCGTCTCTATATAATCCATATCTATAGCAGGATATTTACCACCCTCTACATAAACTAATGCTTGCCCTTTAGTCTTTTTTACAACTTTGTCTAAACTAACTTCCTTCCAATCCCCCTTAAACCCTGGCAACCTCACTTTTCCCGTCAACAACCTCTGCATCAAGCCCTTTTTCTGTCAAGACCGATTGAAAAATCCTCGAAATAATCGGTTGAAAATTCCCCAGTAAGTACGATTCAATGCGCCCCCCTAGGGGGGATGCTGGGCGTCCAATCATATCAACGATTCCGATTTATCGCTGTTTCCTTCTGGCCGAAAGAAACCGGCTTTCTTCTTTTCCTTGATGCGATAACTCTCCCCCTTGATATTGATTGTGGTCG
>Ga0207789_1000560_pt1 | contig 12469 bp, 10 predicted proteins | sample HigsolmetaGSP12D_FD_184840 | JGI IMG/M metagenome (GOLD analysis project Ga0207789, IMG submission 184840) | High solid enriched microbial communities from the Joint BioEnergy Institute, USA - SP1-2-D (SPAdes) | ecosystem: Engineered > Bioreactor > SSF (Solid state fermentation) > Aerobic >...
TTATTAACGTTAACGTACAAAAGCTAGACTTCTTTATCAACCGAACCTACGTAAGAGGAAAAATCCACAAAATTATCTTTATCAAAATTACTATTATCCAATTTAAAAGAGATTATCTATATTATTATAATTCATTAGTTTTGAAAGACAGGCACTATTCGATGGAGATAATTAGTTATTTAAATTTTTCATTGGGAATTGAGGAATTTTAAATTACATCGATGCCTGTTCCCTGCACATGCTCCTTGGGTCGAGGGATCGGTCCATTTACCCCTTTATGCCAAGTTTACAGCAAGTCGAGCTGATTTTTTGGCAATCAATGGTTACACAGAATGTTGAAAGATAATAGAACTTTAATGAAAGTATTAACGATTCTTTACAAAACAAAAAAAGTCAAAAAAACAGTTGTTCTCTGACAGCACGTTGTCACATTAATATGATATGATAAATTTGAAAATTCCACAAGCAGATCGGGGGCATAGTTTTGGAACGGCTTATTCGCTTACTCAGGATCATTCAATTAATCCAGTCTCATCCGGGGGTTAAGGCAAAGGAATTGGCTGCTGTTTGTGAAACTACGGAAAGGACTATTTATCGGGATCTTGAACTATTAAGTGCAGCAAACATTCCGATTTCTAATGAAGGGAGGGGAAAAGGCTATAAATTTATCGGTTATTTTAAACAATATCCGATGAATTGGGATGAAGATGAATACAACTCGTTTCGCCTACTTCCCGCATTATTGGCTGAACAATATCAGACGAAAGCATTCCGTTCTGCCTATGAAAAAGTGATGGCAACCCATGCTGCTGAAAAGATTGAACGTAAAAAAGTTATTTCGGATTTCTCTAGGGTTATTCAAAATGGAAAATTACACAGTGAAATGAAAGATCATACAATACTATCTAAAATAACCGAGGCAGTTCTATCCATGCATACCATTGAAGCGGTTTATCATACACAAAGCAGAAATGCCACTACAAAGCGAAAACTCGATCCATATTTTCTCATACCTCGAAACAATCGTTTATATGTCATCGGGTATTGCCATAAAAATAAAGACATTCGAACTTTTCGTTTAAACCGCTTTCTTGATGTGGAAATTTTAGCCGAATCATTTATGAGAGATAATATCAATCTTGAAAAATATTTACAGTACACATGGTCTGTCATTCGAGGTGACAAAAAAATCAATTTTAAAGTGAAATTCAGTAAAAATATTGCCCGCTACATCAAAGAAGAAGAATTCAATGTAAAACCAACCCTAACAGATCTTCCGGATGGCAGTCTGCTCTTTGATGTGACACTGAATGACGATCTCGAATTTATCCAGTGGATTATGAAGTATGGTCCGGATGCAGAAATACTTGAGCCGAAAGAATATCGAAAGCGGTTAAAAGAAAAATTACGACAATGGGTTGAAATTTATGAAGTCAAAATTTGAATAGGAGGGGAATATGTGAATCAGTCTTATAAAATGCTTTATAAGCTTGCTATTGGTTTTAAAAAATGGGAAGAACAGAAAGGCAGTTTACCAGAAGAGGTTCATGATGGGTTGAAATTAATGGTAAGCGAATGTGCAAGAAATCAAATGTACCCACCTACAGATATAAATCAATTAATGAAAATCCTAACATTACCATCAAAAGAGTGGGGAATTTCAGGACTTGAGAGTATTTTTCCTCCCGAGGCAAGTCTATTAAATAACGAATTTGGAGTAACATTGGAAGCGGAAGACTTTTTAGAGGAAATCGAGTCTCCGGAAGAATATGAACAATCCATCATGAAACAAATTCTATTATACTGTAGAACAAATAACTTGGAAGATTCCTATCGTTTAATCAGAATATTTCTTTCAAATAAGAGTCATTCAGTGATTCCTTTCTATAAGTTATACGACTTTTACGGAAAAATAAGTAACTCAGATTTAATTAATCTCGTTTCATCTTGTTATGAGGAAGTAGTAAATATAGAACATTATCGAAAGTGCCCCAATTGTGGCTGGACTTTAGAATGGAAAAAGGGCAATTGGCGATGTAATAAAGAAAATACTTGTCAAGCGCTGAGTGATTTTAGAAGTATCGAACATTATGATGAAACAGATGAAAAACTACTGAGAATGAAATCGGGTATACAAAAATACATCTTATTACCTGGGATGTCGGAATTAAGAATAGCCGACAAACTAAGTGAAAAGGGATATAAGGTAACCATGTATCCGAATATTGATGAATACGATATTAAAGTTGAAACAATTGATTATGTCGCCATGCTGGATGTTAAAGATTATTATAATCCTTATCAATTAGCTCTGTATATTAATAATAAAACTACTACCGAATTAAACGATAATGTTTGGTATATTATTCCTGATTACCGAGCTAAACTCTTTCCCGAATATCAAAAAAGAGTTAAAGATTATCTTCATGATGACCGGAAACACCTTGTAAAGATTTTTTCTGAATCCGAAGTATATAAAGTGTTAGGGGTGTCTTTATAAAAATGAGAAAAAGGATTAATGAACTTGAACTTACCCAAGCGATTTTAAACCGACTAAAAAAACACGAGGATATTACTGAATTAGCTTCAACGATTGTAAATGTTGAAGTAATGGCAGTTGGCTGTAGTATGGTTGACAAAAACCTAAAAATACATGATGCGTGGTCGCTACTTACAGGATATGATGAACCAGTTATTCCGCAGTATCGGGACAGAACGATTATTAGTAGATTGCGCATTTTATTTTCCCACTATGCAGGTCAATCATATTGGGAAAACGAGATTGAAAATTATATAGGAGTTCCAGAAAAATATCGATTGATCGATTTTTCTGATGAAGGAAATATCCAATTTTTAACGCCGCGATTTGATCCTAATCGTAAGGAAGATTATGAAAATATTTTGCGACAACCGATATCAAGGAAATTAAATCAAATAGATTATGCAAAGCCAGGTTCGTTTACTTATACGAGGATGAAAGAAAATATTAGTCTACACTTTAAAGGGGTAATCCCAAATAGTTGGATCAAAAAAACTCAAGGTTTACCGATATATCGAAAAAAGAAAGAACTGTACTTTGACTCGCAATTTAATTGGTTAACAGTAGCAGAAGAAATGGATTTATTTTTACATAACAGTAATAATGAATGGCAAAACAGAGTAAAACCCATTCAATTATTTTCAAAGGGGAAAAGTAAAAAATTCTTATATAAAGGCGTACAACATATTGTTGGTGGATTGGCTTCCGGAAAATCAACATTTCGAACAATCAGTACATATTGGCTTGTAAGAAATGAAGGTGCAAAAGTGGGAATCCTTGAAGGAAATGTTGCACAAGTACTGGAGCGCGTCCAAGAATTGAAGCGGTTAGGAGTCAATGCTGTTCCAATTATTGGAAGAGGTGAACGAAGAAAACATCTAGATAACTATTTATTAAGCAACCGTGTTCAATCTGTAAAAGAACTTTCATCCTTGGAAGCTATTTCTCATTTATCTGATGTTTGTATAATTCAAGCTTTAGCTGGTGATTTAAATAAAGATGGGGTTAAACATTTCCCTTGTAAAAACCTTTATCAAGGAAATGATAAAAAGCCAAAAAAATGTCCACTTGCTCATATCTGTGGGATCTATAAAGATTGGTCGCAATTAGCCGAGGCAGATGTTTGGGTAACGACGCCAAGTGCAGTTCTCCATTCAAGAATACCGCTAACCATTGACCCGTACGAAAGATTACTGTATGAAGCCATGTATGATTTACTCGATGTCATATTTGTTGATGAAGCAGATATTGTTCAAAAACAATTTGATGAGGCTTTTCTAGAAGAACATTCAGCATTCGGAAACCCGGAGCACCTTGTAGAAAAATTATCAAGACAGTTAAATGATACAATACAGGGCAATTATGATTTAGCCGATAATAGTCTACTAATTCAATGGAGAAAAAATTTGAATCATCTTCAAGACTCGGTTTGGAGTTTATATGGTGAAATAAAAAAGTCCGTTACGCTCCGTGAATCATTAAAAAATCAGGTTATTTATTTGAGTTATTTAATTTTTGAAATATCAGAAGCAATTTCGGATAATGAGGAAAAGCAGGGAGAAATAGCAGATTCTATGCGTAATTTTGTTAAAGAAGCCACTTATTCAAGTGTTGGAAATTCTGATGTTAGATTACATGGTTTAATTAACGTTTCTTCGATAAAAGATAAAAACAATTTAATTAATAATTGGATTGAATCTGTGGGTGGTAATATTCCTGAAGATAGTCAATCACAATTTCTTTATAGTAAGATAGAATTTTTTGTATATCTTGCCCATATTGAACATGCTCTCAAATTTATTTTAAATTTTTATCCAGTCATTCAACAGTATTTAAATACTCAGGTAGATGTTCCTTTATTAACACAAATTCGTGATTTCCGTCCGTTTTTGAAGGAAGCGATGACAGGAGTAATGCTTGGATATCGCTACGAAACAAATGATGGAACGGAAACGGGGCAGTTTAAAATCATTCAGTATTTAGCAGTTGGAAGACAGCTGTTAAATGAATGGTCATCGCTTTATGAAATTGCAGATAATAACAGGGGCCCGGCAATTACCTTATTATCCGGCACAAGCTATGCACCTAAATCCCTACATTATCACTTAGAAGTGGACCCACAATGGTATATTGAAACATCACGGGAACTTTCAAAGTTAAAACAACAATTTATAAAAATTAGGGATCCTGAAAATGGTGAGGAAAAAATTCCAGTATCGGGGGTAGTAGAAAGGGAAAAAAGAGATCGAAACTTGCAAAAAATTGTTCGTGAAATTTCAGAAAAAATGGAAAAAGAGTTATCTTATTGGCAAAATGTTGGAGAAGGTCGAAAAATATTATTACTGACAAATTCTTACAATGATGTAAATATTGTTGGAAAAGTTTTAAATGAACTGCCATTATGGAAAGGAAGATACCGTTTACTGTCACAACAAGATCAAAATGATGAGATTTGGTTTCCAAGGTCGAGAGTGGAACATTTTGCTGAAACAGAAGCAGATATATTAGTTGCTCCTATTCTAGCGATTAGTAGAGGCTATAACATTTTGGATATAAATGGAAATGGGGCTTTATTTGGCTCAGCATTTTTCTTAGTTAGACCGTACCCTGTACCAAATAATTTAGGCTACTATGTCCAAATCCTTCACGGCACATTACCAATTTACTTTCAAGAAATTGAAGATGAAGGTTTACATTATGCAAAAGCAATGAGAAGGCTAAGAAAACGTAGTCGTGGCCATTTTGAATATATGTATCGTAAACCGGATTATTGGTCGATGCTTACGGAAAAGGAAAAGACCGTGCTTGCTTGGTATACATTTATTCCTGTTTGGCAAGTAATCGGTAGGTTGATGCGTGGAGGTAAAGATGCCAGAATATTTTATTGTGACGCTAAATTTAATGCAAAGGGAAATGGGCAACAATCTATGTTAGGATATTGGGAAAAAATTATGATTGAAAATGAAAATGACCCAATTTTTATGTCTTTATATGGACCATTTGCAAAAAGTATTCAAGAAATGGCAAAGGTGGAGGTATTTTAATGACAAAAGATCAGCTGGAGTTATTTAGTTTTCAAATAGATGAGAAAATGTTCGAGCATGAAAAAATTTTTTATATGACATTACCGCAATCATGGCGAGATTTTATCGAAAAAGACAAAAACAAATACCGTTTAAAAGTTAAGCCTTCTAATTTGTCCAAAAAATTACAGGCTCTATTTCCATCTATTTTCCATATTTCTTGGAAAAAAGATGAACCCTGGTTATATTCAGATAAAGAAATCAACCCCCATATAATCAAATTAATTTGCTTAAATTGGTTGGCTTATGAGAATACTCGTTCAACTGAAGAATTGCCAATAAATGTACAAAATATATCTTTAGTTTGGAAATGCGGAAAAATGAGAGATTTATCGTGGAAAAAGGATTACTGGAAATATAATTGGATTCCGGGTTTAATGGCAGCAAAATTTGCGAATCAAACTCATTATATAACAATTGAAGACGGATATAACGGGAATTTAACCTTCCATCATGTCTACTTCAATGGCAAACATGAGTGCATGTCAGAGCCAATCAGGAGAAAGGAAAACGGCGGATATTTTTCTTATGTCATTCGTTTTTCCTTAAAAAATCGAGCTGGTTTACCGGAACCATCTATTATCAATGTATCTTTTGGTATTAGACGTTTTTTGCAGAGAGGAATCTATAAAAATAGTGATATTAATAATAGAAGAAAAGGATCCATATTAGTATCTATATCAAATCCTTTTTTTGTAGAAAAAGTTTTCGCAAATTCTTATGTGCAACTAAAATTTAAGAAAACAAAAAATGGGGAAATTACCTGGGCAGATGGGGTGGATAAGTTATTTGCCGATGTTTTACAAGTACCTTTTCAACCGAATGATATCGTAAATAATCCGAATTCATATTACAAAGGTGATAATTTTTCAGCACTTGTTGTATACAGTGATTTGGTATTTGAATCAAAATATAACTTAAGTAAAGTAATCGGTGGAATCGGGTTGCCTGAGAAGTGGGCATTATTTGATTATCTTAAATCGATTTTTTCGGAACTAAATCCTTTGAATACTTGTGAGAACATTTTATCAAAGAATAAAGATTCGCTTGGGAAAAATGTACTTCCTTTGCAACATGCTTATTCTCCAGATACAAAAATTTGCTTCGAATTTTGGACAAGTAAAGAACTATATGATCAGGCAATAAAAACATATTTGAAGGAAACGATTCTACTGCAAAACAGTGATGGTACCTATCGTTTAAATGCAGAACCTGCCTTGGATGTGGATATTCTTTTTAAAGATTCTACAATGTTAGCCAGCGCACTTGAACCAACAAATATTGAAAAAGCATATCATCACCGAGTTCGATGGATTCATAAAGTAATAGGACCGATTGAAGAACAATCACAGTTAACAATGGCTTTAGTGGAAATTGACAAGAAAGATAAATATGATGAAAAAACAGATCCAAAAAGCGCGAATCGAATAGGATTAGCGAACACTAACAGAATTTCACAATTTATTTATCCTTTTGAAAAGGATGAAAGTGAAAACCAAAAAAAATCCCGACTAATCAATAGTTTTTATGACCTTTTAGCCGATCATGGTTTCCTACCAGCACGAGTAAAAAAATTGAATGAAGAAAAGGAGCTAATAGGTTTTAGATTAATAAAAGGAATTCATAAAGAAAAACAGAAAGATGTATATCTACCAGTAGTCACACGAATTTATAAAAATGACGTAAAGGTGCGTTTATTTGATCGAAATGACTGGTTAACCGTTCGGGATGCACTATTAAGTGTAAGCAAAAATCAAAAATTTATTGATTTTAATTCCCAAGATGATACAGAAAAATATCAATCATTTTTTAAACGTGCAGTTCGTAATTGTTTAGATAGTTCTACAGCTGATTTTGTCATTTTTCTTGATGCAAAATTAAGAAGTCAAAAATGGGTTGAGCTTATGAACCCTAATCTAGATTTTCGTCATTTTCCTTTTCATTTGGAACATCCAGAAGCGGAGAAACGGATAAAGGTGGTCAGGGTAAGTACAGAGGATGATGTTTCGCAATATAGGATTAATCCAAATGGAAATATAGAAGTTAATAGGAATCAAGGATTATTTAAAGATAACTCATCTGATATTTATTATTCTGTGGGTGCACGACCGGATACGGTACAAGTAAAAAAATCAAGTCAAAAATACAATAATCCTTTAAAACCAATCCGGCACCAACGACTGGTAGAAATCATTCCATTGGGTACCGGTGATGAAAAAGAACGGGACCAATTAGCAAAACTGGGTCACAATTTGCGGAAGCTAAATATTGCTTACAGTTTTCATACCAATTTACCATATCCTTTAGATATTATGAAATCATTGAAAAAGTATATTGCCGATTTTACAGAAGATGGCACCCTGAATAATGACCCGGATGCATTTGAGGAATGGGTATATGTTGGTGAAGATGAGCAGTTAGTATTTTTATTCGAATGATTGTTTTTAATTCATACAATGCCTGTTTATCTATGTTTTAGGACAAGCATTATCTATTAAAAAAACAAATATTCACTGACAAACTTTTATATTAGTTTGATATCATTAATTTGAAAATCCCACAGAGACTTGAGAAGAGCAGTTTTGGGTCGCTTCATCAGCATGCTAAAAAGTATGGAAACCATATGCGTTAAATAAGAACAAAATGAAAGGTTGGTCAGTACAGTACTATGTACTATGCTATTTGCATTATTCTGTTTGAATATGTCCCGGTGGTGCAGGTCACGCCAAAAAAATATCTAAACAATTAATTGGAGTCTTGGAAAATGCAAAAATAAAGGGGTTGGAACCTGTGGATGTGCGGAAGACATAGGCTGCTACGGTTGCTTGTTAAAGTGATACCCATAATGCTCCTTCTACCTATTCTATATAAATTGTAAGAAGACTTCGAGTGGTAAAATATATATAGGTATTTTTAACTACATACAAAATGCTCCAATAATTCAGAAACTGTTAAATTTTTTAAATTCGAAAGATTGGTAGTAGGATTTTGAAGTTAATGAATAAAATTTGGGAGGGTTAACCTGTATGGAAAATAAAATTTTGCTAGAACAGTTGAAAAATATTCCTGGACTTAAGATAAATAAACATCAAAAAAATGAACTTTATAATGTAGAATTTATTTACAGAAAGCCACATCATCGGTGAAAAAATGTCATAGGAGATATCAATCCTAATGGTAGAAGTTTTATTTTGTATAAGGATGGGAAATGGGTATGGTTATTACCATACATGATAGGGTAAGAACATCTGCAACAGTAGGCGAGCCGTTGTTGTTTCGAACATTAAAGACGTATCTTCCTGATGATTATATTGTTTATAAGAATTAGACATTCGGGAAAATCATCCAGATTTTGTTATTAACGATCCCGATTTAGGGATTGTGGCACTAATAGATACTAAAAATTTTACTTTGTGAGAGGTGATGAACATGCCCCTTCAAACCGAAATAGATAAAATTTATCCGCGCCATTATGATTACGATGTCAATATTACAAAAGAACAATGGATAGAGTTGTTCCAAGATTCAACCATATTTCGTGAGGAAAATATTAAGCATCTAAAATGTCTATATACCTTTGAAAATCATGCAGCAACAAGTAAAGAAGTAAGTGAAAAGCTTGGCAATACATCAAGGTACTATATAGGTTTAGCAAATGCGCTTGCAAAAAGAATTGAATGGAGATTTTCGATTTTGAGCGGTGGGGAACAGGTCTGTTAGTAAAGGAAAATTAAATCTAGGAATATATGGCGAATCATTGTTGAATTCGCCTGTATGGTAAAATGATAATATAAAGAAAATGAGGAAAGGAGACGAGTCCGAATGAAGTGGCAAGAAGTAAGGGAGCTTTTTCCTAATCAATTTGTTCTCGTTTCCATCATAGACTCCACGAAGAAGGGGATAAAAAATTATTGATGAAGTAACCCCTATACGGGCAATTTCTGATAAGGATGCAAATCAAGCATTTTTCAATGCGAAAGAAGAGATAGTTGTTTATCACACGTCTATTGAGGAACTTGTCATTCATATCCGAAGAGCCCCGCTACTAAAGGTGAGAATAGATGTAAATTAGTAAATTAAGTAGAAAATCTTTAATTATGCAATAGAAAGATCACTAGGAGTTTTGGGAGGTACCTTTTTGATTAATAGAGACGAAATTTTCGATTATGCCAAGAAAAAATTTCATACAGAGCCAGATTATCCTTGGGTTAAGTTTCCGAATTATGCGGTGCTAAGACATAATGGAAATGGCAAGTGGTATGGACTAATCATGAATGTACTAAGAACCAAATTAGGTTTATCAGGGGAAGGAAGTGTCGATATAATAAACTTGAAGTGCGACCCTGAGTTAATAAGTTTATTAAGGAATGAACAAGGAATTTTGCCAGCATACCATATGAACAAGGAGCATTGGATTACAATTGTTTTAGATTGTCCTTTTCCAAAAGAAGAAATCTACAAATTAATTAATTTGAGTTACGATTTAACAAAATAAAATTTAATTGATATCGATCATCATCAATATTGTAACAGCCATTGTTTTGATGAAATGGAGGCAATATTACATTATGATTCCTATGCCGATGAGTATATATTTTTATTTTGGGAGTTTGAACAGTTAACATGTAAATATCGATTTTATCTGAATCGACAATTTAAAAAGGATATTCCCACCCATTTAGATATAACGCAGCTTCTTTTACCCAATCTGTCAACTCTCCAAAATCATTAATCATATGATAAGCATCTTGAACAGATTGGAATTCGCATACGTACAATGGGAAGTCTCTCTTCAACTGTTCTACAATTTCTTTCTTGTTCTCTTTTTTCAATGTAAAATTAAAATCTAGTTTTACCAGTCTAATTTTTTTCGATATTTATATCTTTAATTCCAGCAACTTTCTTAGCTTCTTCCACAAGACCTTTCGGGTGAATACAGAAACGTGTTCTTCCGACAATTCTATCTTTTAATGTGTGTTTTATTTTTTTGTTAAAGCCTTTTATAATAAAAGTAGTATAGTAGATACTTTTATATTTCGATGGAAGGAGAATTTAAGTGAAACTAGGAAGAAATGATACATGTCCGTGTGGCAGTGGTAAAAAGTATAAAAAGTGCTGTATGGGGAAAATTGACCCTAATCAGTCAAAGAATGATAAAGATGCAATTATTTGGTGGACACAAGATATGGTTGAGGAATTACCAACGGAAGAAATTTTTCGGAAATTGATGAAATTTGGTGTTTTAGTCAATAAAGAAATGTTTATTAATGAAATAAGTGAATCTTGGTCTGCTAATGACATCCTTAAAAAATGGGAGAGACGTTATAAACTTGATATTTATAGTCCAATAATTGATTTTATATATTTGGCAATTATCGTATTAAGTACTAGACTCGTTCCTGACCATTTGTTAATCGAGCATTTAGACCATATGGTTGAAACAGGTTATAATGCGTGGGAGATGGAAGACAATGAGCAGAAAGCCGCAATGATTTGGCACGATGCGTGGCAGGAATGGAAAAATTGGTTAAAGAATCATAACATTTACTCGGTTAAGAAGTTAGATGGAATGAGAGATAAACTTAATTTTTTCTTTTCCGAGTGGATAACTGATTTTGAAACGGTCTCGCATAATGTCGGTACTGATCTTCCATCATTTCATGAGATAAGATTTAATTTTATCAGTGATATTTTGAACTTTTTTACAGATTTAAATCTTTCAATGAAAGAGAATTTAACCCGAGTACAGGCGGAAGAATTGTTCCATCAAGGACGAATTGAGGAAGCGAATCAAATACTTGAAGATTATGCAAGGAAACATGAAAATTGTCCATGGTTATTTATTGGCTGGGGAGATTTGTATAATCCGAAAATGGGCTCACTTCATCCGGATAAACAAAAGGCAAAGGAGCTGTATAAAGAGGCGATAAAAAGGGCTGTGGAAGAAAATGATCGTGAGGTAGCAACAGCTCGGTTTTACAGATTAGAAAATGATTAAGCATTCGATAGGTGCTTGGCACATTACCAAAGAAACTTTATTCACATATTTCCAAGTAGTTTTGGTTGCGGAAAAATATCAAATGATGAGTCGTTATTTCTGATGTTAGGTTGTCATAATGGAAAATACAGAAGACTATCAAATTGAAGCTGAAACCACTCATAACTTAATTAAAGTGGATACGGTAAAACCTTTTGTTATGGGCCTTTCTGAGGAATCAATTGACAAAAATGGAGTGAGGTATGTAGATACAAAATTAGTTGAAGATTACTACGGTGTATCAACAGAAACCGTCCGCAATTGGATAAAGGATGGGAAAATTTCGGGGAAGCAATTATCCGATCGAGGGAAATGGTTCATACCTGCTGAGGAGTTTGAATTTTCCGAAAAACGAATAGAAAATGATGACACACATGAAAAATTAGCTGAAATACTTGGAGAAAACTTCGATGATGACTGGGAAGTTGAATTAGACGAAGAATAAAGGGGAGAAACGATTGGTTGTCATTGCCTTAGATACAAACTTTGTTGTTCCATGAATATTACATGGTGGAATAAATCTATCAAGGGAGTTTCTTAACGCAATAAATAGTAAGAATAGTTATTTTTATAAAATTTTTTCAATATTTGACTTTATTTAATGGAAAAATTGAAAACAATTATATGTGTAGTAACACACTAGTGCTTTAAACTGGTACTTTAACCTTTTCTGAAAAATGGTATTTTTGTCAACATGATAAAAATTACTGTATAATATACATGGAATGAAATTTATTTGAGGTGGTTTATATGACTGCTGAAGAAATTTTAAAAGCAATTATAGAAATGGATAACAGCGAACGAATAAAA
>Ga0207789_1000562_pt1 | contig 12450 bp, 9 predicted proteins | sample HigsolmetaGSP12D_FD_184840 | JGI IMG/M metagenome (GOLD analysis project Ga0207789, IMG submission 184840) | High solid enriched microbial communities from the Joint BioEnergy Institute, USA - SP1-2-D (SPAdes) | ecosystem: Engineered > Bioreactor > SSF (Solid state fermentation) > Aerobic >...
CACATCAAGCGTATCGGTATACATCGTGCTGCCCTGCCAAGGGCTTAACGAGATACGGTCGCCGTTACCATCAAACTGCGAACCCCGACTGGTAAAATCTACCCCTAAAAAACCGTCCATCTTGTCATGACTAAATGAAGCAGTCTGCCCCACTTGATAAGCTAAACTGTCACGACGGAAATTATCAGCCGATGTCAGGCCTAACTTGGTCTGAAAGCTGACCGGTTTAGATTTGTCCGCACGTTTGGTAATAATATTAATAATCCCGCCCGTCGCACCTGAACCATAAATACTGGTCGCACCTGAAACCACCTCGATATGATCAATCATATTCGGACTGATGCTGTTGAGCTGACGCGCCACATCGCGCGAACCGGTCTGTGAAACTCCGTCAATCATCACCAGTACATTCCGCCCACGCATGGTCTGACCGTAATTACTGCTGGTCCCGCTGCTTGGGGCCAATGAAGGTACCAGCTGCGCTAAAACATCTGCGACTTTTCGGCTCGCTCCAGCCTGTTGAGCAATTTCTTTACCCTGAATAGTCTGTACAGTTCCTGCAACTTCAGCAATCGTTTTAGGGGTACGGGTTGCTGTGACCACAATAGGAGAAAGCTTTATTGTTTGATCTGAACCTTCAGGCTCCTTCGATGCAGGACCAAACTCTTCTGCGTACAGTTGTGAAGAAATAGCGACACTAAGAAAACACAGACTAAATTGAGATAGTCGCATTTTTAATCCCCTTACACAAATATTAATAATGACGCAAATAATAATCATTACTATTATTAATGTAAATTTTTTATTGCCATATTTACTGTTTTTTATATCCTTTTTCGATTTGCTCTTTATGAATTAAGCTAAATCCCTAACTAGGAAAATCCGAATTTTAAAAACGATAAAAAATGGTGAAGTGTGTCTGGAATTTTGGCTAGGATCAGAAGCATTTTAGCCAATAAAGATGTTTGGCAGAAAATCAATTCCTGTTCTTGCTATAGATAAATTTTGTTGCTTAAAAATATTTTTTAACTGCTGTGTGAGTTAAATTTAAACTATTTTTATTGTATAAAAAACAGTTAATTAAAAATCAGCCCTGAATGGGCAGGGCTGATTTTTAACTGGTTGATGGAGCATTTATTATGAAGATAAATCTACACACAGATATTTCATTTCGAGATATTCATCAATACCGAATTTAGAACCTTCACGTCCTAAACCAGATTGCTTCACACCACCAAATGGCGCAACTTCATTAGAAATGGCACCGGTATTAATTCCGACCATGCCATATTCCAATGCTTCACCCACACGCCATTGACGCGCTGTACTCTGTGTGAATATATAGGTAGCCAGGCCAAACTCGGTATCATTTGCCATCGCCACCGCTTCTTCTTCCGTGTGGAAGCGGAATAACGGAGCCAATGGACCAAAAGTTTCTTCTTTAGCCACTTTCATGTCCTGGGTTACTTCAGTCAGCACGGTAGGCTCAAAGAAAGTGCCCCCTAGACTTGAACGCTGGCCACCAATTTTAATCTGCGCACCTTTGCTCGCGGCATCTGCAATATGCGACTGCACTTTGGCAATTGCATCTTCATCAATTAACGGGCCTTGAGTGGAACCGTCTTGACGGCCATCACCCACTTTTAAATTGGTCACAGCTGCAGTCAATTTCTCAGCCAGCGCATCATAAATGCCATCTTGCACATAAATACGGTTGGCACAGACACAGGTTTGACCGCTATTACGGAACTTGCTGACCATAATGCCCTGAACCGCCTGCTCCAGATTGGCATCATCAAAAACCAGTACTGGCGCATTGCCACCCAGCTCGAGTGACAGTTTTTTGATGGTTGGCGCACATTGCTGCATGAGAATGCGGCCAACTTGAGTCGAACCGGTAAAGCTCAGCTTTTTCACCGTGTCGCTTTCGCACAAGGTTTTGCCCACTTCAATGGCATCGCCACTAATGTGCAGCAATACATCTTGTGGTAAACCTGCCTGCAAAGCCAGCACTTCCAGAGCATAGGCTGTTAATGGCGTTTGCTCGGCCGGTTTAACCAGCATAGAACAGCCGGCAGCAATTGCAGGGGCAGCCTTACGGGTAATCATGGCTGCAGGGAAATTCCACGGCGTAATTGCAGCGGTGACCCCAATCGCCTGTTTGATGACCAGCAAACGCTGATTCGGCAGCGTTGGTGTCAGCACTTCACCGTCAATACGGCGTGCCTGTTCAGCAAACCAGCGGATGAACGAGGCAGCATAAGCAATTTCACCGCGCGCTTCAGCTAAAGGTTTGCCTTGTTCAGCAGTCAAAATCTGAGCCAATGACTCTTTATTTTCCTGCATCAAATTAAACCAGGCCCACAGCACATCAGCGCGTTGTAATGCTGTTTGTGCTTTCCATGCCGTCTGTGCCGTCTGTGAACGAGCAATTGCTTGTTCTACCGACGCACGGTCATGGGATTTCACCCATGCCAGCGTGTCATGTGTTGCCGCATCTTTTACTTCGATGTAATCACCTGTTTCAGGCTGATCAAAATGAATATCTGGATGCTGTAATAAATCTTTATATTGCGCTTGAAGCATAGTCATTACTCTTCAATTATGCTGCAGCAGAAAGTGCAAAACCTTGTTTTAAAATGTTTAAGCCAGCACGGAATTGCTCTGCAGGAATCGTTAAAGGATATAAGAAACGAATTACATTACCATAACGACCGCAGGTTAAAATCAGCAGGCCATTTTGCATGGCATAGTTTTGAATCGCTTTGGCTTGATCAGCCGTTTCCAACTCAACAGCAACCATTGAACCTAAGGCACGAATATCTTTGACAATAGAAGAAGACTGTTTCAGTTCATTTAGAACCTCAACTAACTCTGCACCTAATACATTGGCGCGTTCACACAGACCTTCACCTTCAATCACATCAATAACTGCATGTGCTGCAGCAACGGCAATCGGACTGCCTGCATAAGTACCGCCTAAACCGCCAGGATTCGGTGCATCCATAACTTCAGTACGACCAACCACGCCAGAGATCGGGAAACCACCGCCCAGGCTTTTTGCCATCGTGATCAGGTCTGCTTTGGTTTCGTAGTGATTCATGGCAAACAGTTTACCGGTACGAGCAAAACCTGTTTGCACTTCATCTGCAATCATCAAAATACCATGCTGATCACACAATGCACGTAAACGCTTTAAAAATTCTGCCGGTACAACATTAAAACCGCCTTCACCTTGCACAGGCTCGAGTACAATTGCCGCCACATCATGTGCAGCCACATCTTCAGCAAAAATGTCTTCAATGCTTTGGATGGCATCGTCCACAGTAATGCCTTTTGACTCTACCGGATAGCGTGCATGGAAAACACCCGCTGGCATTACCCCAAAGTCACGTTTGTAAGGGGCAGTCTTACCCGTCATTGCCATGGTCATGAATGAACGGCCATGGAAACCGTTACCAAAAGTCACAATGCCGTGACGGCCAGTATAGGCACGGGCAATTTTAACTGCATTTTCTACTGCTTCAGCGCCGGTAGAAAAGAATGAGGTTTTTGCAGGGCCATCAATCGGTGCACGCTCATTGATGCGCTCAGCAAGAGAGACATAACTTTCGTAAGGTACAACCTGATAGGCGGTATGGGTAAATTTTGTTAATTGTTCAGTAACAGCAGCAATAATTTTAGGGTGACGATGACCGGTATTCAGTACCGCAATACCACCTGCGAAATCGATATATTGATTGCCTTCGGCATCCCAAATTGTCGAGTTCTCTGCTTTCTCCGCGTACCATTGACACATGACACCAACACCACGAGGCGTCGCTTGCTGTTTACGTGCATTCAGTGCAGAGTGTTTACTGTCCATTTTGTATCCTCATTCTTGATTCATACATTGTAAAATTTTGGCATCCATATCATGTGCTTGATGATATGCAAATGACTGATTGATCTTCCTCATTTTGCGCTTTTATCGGCCTGATACGAGAGCCACTTTGAATCAGATAGACAGAGCCAATTCACCCCACCCCGAAGATTTTAAAAATCAAAAAACAGGATAATTATATACAAATCATAAGCTTGAAATTACACCATAAAAAATGGCACCTTTTTTTAAAAGGTGCCATTTTGATAACTAAGAGCAAAAATTTAAAAATTATACATAAACAGTAAATTCAGCAGCCGGCTATGGCCTGCTGCATCTCCTTGCGCCAAAGAACCAGCATCACCACCAATGAATACATCATTTTTACCGGTGATATATTCGGCTGCCAGCGAAAACTGCTTAACATCCAGCTGAGCACCCAAAATATTGCGTGTAGATGTGGCAAAACCGGACTTCTCTTTGTCAAAGACGGTATAGCTGACATAAGGCGTCAGATCGTAATCTTTGTAAAAATCAGTCATTTGATAATCCAGATTCGCCACATAATAATTGGCTTTATTGGCCACATGATACTTCGATTCAAAAGAACCTACCGTGGCATAATCTGGATTCTCTACAGTCTGGGTATCTGCGCGATTCTGTCCGGCAGTCAGGGTCAGGTTTGCATTCTGGTAGTTTAAGCGACCAAACACATTCCATGCATTGCGATGCCCGGTTTGACCATTGCGGTTATTTTCCAAATCTGAATACCAGTAAGAGCCGCCGACATTCAGCTTAACCGGGCTGTCCTGCAGCAGAATCTGCTGATTGATGCGTGCAACCCACATGTTTTTTTCTTCAACGTCATCGGTGCTAGCATCTTCCGGCTTGACATAATTGGCCGCATAACGCGCCGCATCGTCACCAGTGCCGGCAAAACTTCCCCCATCACGCACAAAATAAGCCACATTGACTTTGGTATTTGTACCGAGCTGCTGCTGCCAGTTAATACCCAGATTATGCACATCTTCCAGTCCGGCATTGTCCATTGAACTGCCGTACCAGCTGCTGCTCCAGAAGCGGCCAATACCAAAAGGCATATCTTGCAGACCCAGGGTGATGCGGCTGTCATCATTCAGCTTATAGCCCAGGTTGGCATTCACCAAGGTTGAAAAATCACACAGGGTATCATTTTGATAGCAACGGTATTCCACATCGCCGAACAATGACTTGGCATCATATTTCAGGCTGAGTTTCGCCGCATTAAACTTTAATTTATGGTCACTGTCTGAATAATCCTTATCCTGATAATTCGCTCGTAGCCATCCCGATACGGTCAGTTTGCCTAAATCGGTATCGGCATCTCCCCAAGAGAGCGTATCTGCCTGCACGGTGGCAGATATCGTAATGGTACTGGCGACAAGCGCACAGAACGAAAATGGTTTCACTAAAAAACGTTGCGACATCATAGAAGCCCCAAAAAAGAAATAATAATCTTCAAAACCAGATCGCTGGCATAAGCAAAATTTCTGACTAACTGGAATCAGCAAAGGCGTTAAATATCCAAACTTATGCCGGGTCAAATATTGCATCCTGCAAGAGACCCTACCCTTAACCTGGATAGATGCCGCGCTCTTGGCGAGCCATCAAAATCCGTTCACATGCCAAAATATAAGCTGCGGTACGTAAAGAACATCCGGCCTGCATGGCTTTGAGCCAAACGTCATGCACGGCATTTTTCATGATTACATCCATACGCTGATTGATTTCTTCTTCTGTCCAGAAATAGCTGGCAAGGTCTTGTACCCATTCGAAATAGCTGACAGTCACGCCACCGGCATTGCAGATCACGTCTGGTACAACCGTGATTTGACGTTGACTCAGGATTTCATCCGCTTCAGTGAGGGTCGGACCATTGGCCCCTTCCAAAATGATCTTAGCTTGAATGGTTTGGGCAACCTGCACATCAATCACCCCTTCCAGTGCCGCCGGAATAAATACTTCTGCGGGAATTTGCCAGAATTTTGCCGCCGCGATTTCGTCGCTTGCAGCAAACCCCTGAATCTTGTGATGGGTGTTTGAATATTCCATTAACTTGGGGATATCAATTCCTTGTTCCTGATATAGGGTTGCGGAGTGATCCTGTACACAAATCACTTTGCTGCCATTTTCATGAAACAGCAAGGCGGCTTCGCTACCGACATTACCATACCCCTGCACACACACCCGGGCATCCTTTAAATCCAGGTCAATTTGCTGAGCCACTTCACGTCCGCTAATATACACGCCACGTCCCGTAGCTTTACTGCGGCCTAAAGAACCGCCAAGATGCACGGGTTTCCCGGTCACCACACCGGTAATGGTAGAACCGGCATTCATGGAAAAGGTGTCCATCATCCAGGCCATGATTTGCGGATTTGTCCCCACATCCGGTGCCGGAATATCTTTTTGCGGCCCAATAACCAAATTGATTTCTGCGGTATAACGTCGTGTCAATCGTTCCAGTTCACGCTTGGATAACTGGCTTGGATCAACCCGTACCCCGCCTTTGGCACCACCAAAAGGTAAATTCAGCGCCGCACATTTAATCGTCATCCATGCAGACAGCGCCATCACTTCATCTAGATTGACATCAGGATGGAAGCGTACACCGCCCTTGCCCGGACCGCGGGTCAAATTATGCTGAACCCGATAACCTTCAAAATGCTGAACGTTGCCATCATCCATAATCACCGGAATATCCACAATCAGGCTTCGTTTCGGGCGTCGCAACATATCCAGTCTTTCGCTGAGTTCACCCAGATAAGGAGCCACTTTATCCAGCTGTTTCAGATAATTGTTCCAGGCCGTCGTACCGTGCTCGGTATAGGTGAGCCCCTTCATCATTGTGTTCATTGCATGATCCTGTTTTTTGTATGCAGACGCATTTCCTTGCGGCCGCAAAAATATAAATTTATCTCTGCTTGTCAGCATTTATTGATTCAGGTGTCTAGCCAGCGTGATCTGGGCTAAAACATTCAGCGTGGATTTTTCGCTTTGGCTTTAACCAAGATATGTGTATATTGCCTGCCGTTTACAGGCCCGTATTTACATCCACTGCGCAACAACGGGATACTTTACAATTACTGCCTGACCAGATTATTTTGCACATACCGATATCGCTCTCACGAGAGCCACTTTGAATTTGTAGGAGAGAGCCAATTGCGTAGCTTGCTTGGAGACTATTTGCTGCAGCGATTACAGCAAGATATCGATGGAACATTGCAGCTGCGATTATTTCGCTGCTTGCGCAATGCCATAATTGATGGCGTATTGGCACCCAAGACTCGTCTGCCGGCATCCCGCGATCTGGCCAAAGAGATCAAGGTTTCCCGCAATACGGTATTAAGCGCGTATGAACAATTACAGGCACAAGGCTATGTCGATGCCCGCACAGGACAAGGCACCTGGGTCACAGATAAACTGCCTGAATCCTTTTTAGTCAAGGCGGAAAATAGCAACGCCCCTATTCAAGAAAAAAAATCTCAGCAAAGTTACAGCTTGTCCCAGCGCGGTTCTTACTTAATCGGCTATTCAGCAGCTTCGCCTTATCAATGGGGTGCCTTTGTCCCTGGTGCGCCAGATGTGACAGAGTTTCCGCATCACATTTTTAGCAAAATTCAGACCCGTTTGAGCCGTGAACCAGAAATTACCCGCTTGATTTACAGCAATGCCGGCGGCTGTCTGGAACTGCGCCAAGAACTTGCGGAATATCTGAAAATTGCACGTTCGGTACAATGCGATGCCGATCAAATCATTATTACCGAAGGCACGCATCAGGCGATTGATCTAGTCTCGCGTACCTTGAGCGACATTGGAGATGAAGTCTGGATCGAAGACCCAGCCTACTGGGGCGCCCGCAATATTTTGCGCATTAACGGGGTCAATCTGCGTTCACTACCGGTCGATCAGGAAGGCATTATTCCTGATCTTGATCCGAAAGTACCCCCTAAGCTGATCTTTGTTACACCTTCCCACCAGTATCCCCTAGGTTCACATCTCAGCCTGGAACGGCGCAAACAGCTGATAGCAATTGCCCGGCAGCATAAAAGCTGGATTGTGGAAGATGATTATGACAGTGAATTCAGGTTTTCAGGCCAGCCCTATCCGTCTTTACAAGGATTGGAACCTGATTCCCCGGTCATTTATATGGGCACATTCAGCAAAACCATTTATCCTGCACTGCGTATCGGCTATCTGGTGGTTCCGAAGAAACTGTTTTCCCCGCTGCGCATTGTGGCCTCAGAACTCTATCGCGGTGGACATTTAATTGATCAGAAGGCACTGGCAGAATTTATCCGTGAAGGCCATTATGAGGCGCATATCCGGCGCATGCGCTTACTCTACAGTAAACGCCATGCATTTCTGATTGATTTAATTCACCGCCATTTAGGTGAAGATTTTCTGCACGAATACAACACGGCAGCAGGCCTGCACCTGATTTTAAAACTGCCAAGCAGCAGTGATGATGTCCTGATTGCGTCGAATGCACTTGATCAAGGTATTAAGGTCAGAGCCCTGTCGCAATACTATACCAAGCACTATTCTACCCGGCAGAAAGGATTACTGCTCGGTTTCGCCTGCGTGAGCGAACAAGAAATATTGGTGGCTTTCGGCGTACTGTTGAAATGCTTGCGCGACAATGGAATTCATACTTTAAATTAGTAAAATTTCGATTCTAATTAAAATTTTATTTTTAAAATTAATATATTCTCGGCCTGTTTTTAAACAAGGAGTAAAACCTTTTATGGCCCCTTCATTTTATTTAGTCTTTATTTTTCTGTAAACATTTCTTTCGGTAATTTTCACCTTTTTAACGCAATTGGCTCCCTTCAATAGCTAAAAAATGGCTCTCGTCACCTGACAACAAAAAAGAGAAATTAGCAGCATACATACACAGCATGTAACAGTTTTGTAATCTAAGTGTGATTTTTCCTGTGTTTATAGAAACATCGGTTTTATTAAGTTTAACTTAAAATTAATGAAGTGATTGCGAATTCGGTTACAGTTTCAAAGGATAGATAGTGTACACAAGGTAGAGAGCTCTATTGCTGTTGCACTATGGAGATTAAGGGAAATTATATGGCAGAACATCAACATGTCTCCACGCGCGATTCATCACACGGCTTAAAAAGTGGACTTAAGTCACGTCATCTTACAATGATCTCGATTGCCGGGGTAATTGGTGGCTCACTGTTCATTGGCTCTGGTAATGTAATCTACTCGGCAGGTCCCGCTGCAATTTTGGCCTATGCCTTTGGTGGATTGCTCATTCTATTAATCATGCGCATGCTGGGTGAAATGGCCGTTCTCAACCCGGATAGCGGTTCATTCTCAACTTATGCTGATCGCGCAATTGGCCGCTGGGCAGGTTTTACCATTGGCTGGCTGTATTGGTGTTCTTGGGCATTACTGATGGGCTGGGAAGCGTATGTCGCAGGTAAAATCCTCAACAGCTGGTTTCCGTTTATCCCCATCTGGGGCTACATGCTCCTAGTTATTGTGTCATTGGTTGTCGTTAACTTACAAAATGTCAAAAACTATGGCGAATTTGAGTTTTGGTTTGCCCTGATCAAAGTGATCGCAATTGTTATTTTCTTAGTCATTGGTAGCTTGGCAATTATGCACTTATGGCCGTGGAGCCAAGCAGGTGTGTCAGGTATTACCCATTTAACCTCTGAAGGTTTCATGCCCAATGGTTTCTCTGCGGTAATCACGGCATTACTCGGGGTTATGTTTGCCTACATTGGTGCTGAAATTGTGACGGTGGCTGCCGCAGAATCACAAAACCCTGCACGTGAAATCCGCAAAGCATCTAACTCAGTGGTATGGCGTATCATGTTGTTTTATGTCGGTTCAATGCTTATTACGGTCTGCCTTATTCCACATAACAATCCACTACTCAAAGACCCAACTTGGGGAACCTATAGTGTGACCTTAACTGCACTCGGTATTCCGGAAGCAAAACACATTGTCAATTTTGTGGTCCTCACTTCAGTGTGTAGTTGTTTTAACTCTGCACTCTATACCTGTTCACGTATGCTGTTTTCATTGTCAAAACGTCACGATGCACCGAAAAGCTTTGGTTTAATCAACCGTAATGGTAGTCCTTGGATGGGTGTTCTGGTGTCATCATCATTCGCTTTATTGGCAACCTACCTGACTGCCACTGAAAGTATGAATGTCTACGACATCTTTATGTTAGCGACAGGTACAGCGGCACTTTATGTCTATCTCACCATTGCCTTTTCTCAATTACGTATGCGTAAGAAATTAGAAGCGGAAGGACAAGTGATTGACTTTAAAATGTGGTTATTCCCTTGGCTGACTTATCTGGCAATCTTCTTTATTATTGGTGCCCTGATTACCATGCTGGTTGAAGGAACATATTTCAAAGAAGTGACTTATACCAGCTTGCTTGCGCTCTTTATTGTCGGATTAGGCATCTGTGCACAAAAATTCAATTGGGGTAAAGATTCACAAAGAAAAATTTCACAAAATAGAATAAACTTGAGCGACAATATTTAATGCTCAAGCTGATAAAATAAATCTTGCTGACAGAATCAGCCCGGCTGGTAGGTGAATGTTTAATCTAAATTTTCACCTATCAATCGCAATAAAAAAAATCTTTTATCATTCAAAAACTGCTCTTCTTTGATCAGCAGGCTTTCCAGGCCATTAAACCGCTGCATCCTGTTTGGCATACTTTTCCATTAGTCTTAACCATTTTTCACGTTTTAGCTCACTTGAACCGCGAACAGAACCAATATAAGCCGTCTTGATCTTTTTTATACCGCAGAACGCTAAGGTGGTTTTTTTCAGCTGCCGAGTACTCGGTTCACCATAATACCATTTATAGAACCAGCCCGGCTGGTCCAATGTGGTGATGATTCTGGCTGTTTTATTGAATAAATGCCCTTGGATACGGTGGCTGTTCTCCACATAACTAAAAGCAGTACGAGGCAAAAATACACGGTCAATAAAACCCTTTGTTATTGCAGGTAGTCCGCCCCACCATACTGGAAAAATCCAGACCAAATGATCAGCAAGCTGAATTTTTTTTCCAAGCCTCTTTTAAATCCGGCTCGAGCTCCATTCTCTTTTCATAGCCATGTTTCAAATTAGGATCAAAATGCAAGAGCCCTACTTCAATCAAATCAACCTGTACATTGGACTTTACCAGATAGGATACATAGGCTTCGGTTAAGGCAGCATTAAAACTGGTTTTTGAAGGATGCCCATCAATAACAACGATTTGTTTATCTGTACTCAAACTCATAACAATCTCTATAATTGAACCATATTTTTCAAATTACAAGTGATATCTGAAAACAAGTAGCAAATTTATCGTATAAAATTTAAGATATCAACTGTTATCTCATTTCTTTTATCTTATGAATCCAGCAAAACTTTCACGCGATGAAAAACAGCTTAAAACCCGTCTGGCGCTCATTGAATCTGGATTTTCACTCATTTCCAGTCATGGTTATGGGGCAGTTTCTATTAGAAATATCTCCAAGCATGCCAATTATACTCAAGGGGCTTTTTATTCTAATTTCAGCAACAAAGAAGATTTTTTATTGGAATTAATGCGATTACAGTTTGAAAAGGAAAATATTCAGCTTCAGAAAATAATATCCACAGAAGACTCAAATATTGATCATACTATTGATGGACTCCGGATTTGGCTTAGTGATTTTTTTAATAATTTTGAATGGTTAAAAATATCCATTGAACTGCAATTATATGCAGCTCGTGATCAAGCTTTTGCATTGGAATATCAAAAAATTTGGCAGACACATCAAGATGAAGTCACCAGAATTTTAAGCAGACTCATTCCAGCAACGCAATTGTTCGATCAGAAGCGTATTGAGAATATAACTGTTGAACTCATCTCGTTAAGTTACGGTTTAGCCTTGCAATATATGATTTTTAAAGATGACATTGAAAAATATATAGATATTATTATTAAAAGTTTAAACCGCAGTCTTGAAGTCCTAAATACGGATATAAATTGAAGCCAATGTCTAACAACTGGAAGTAAGCTATATTTTTATAATAAATATATGAAAATAAAAAAGACACTTATGTAAGTGGTTGATTTATAAAAAGAATTTTGGTGGGGTGGCGTCAATTGAACTCAAATCCTAACCTATTAATTCTAAAGTAATTTTATTGAATAAGAAAGTTCACTGACCCAATTTTGACCCAAATTAGATTTAGTGTATTGAATCACTTTAAAATCTTGTTCAAATCCAAATTCAGGATTAGAACTGGTGTACACATTTTAACACGTAAAGACTGAAGATCAAAAGAAATGTTATAACATTGCATTTATTTACTATTCAGTATTTTCTATAGGCCATCTTTTTTCAATCTGTATTTCTGCTTAGAGCTCTTGGTTTATCAGGAATTATTCGTTCAATTAATCTAGGGTCTGTTGACACTTACTGTTCATAATTAACCCTATAACGGTAGCCATAAAAATATACAGGCTAAGGCAACAGAACTTTGATAATTTCTTTTGAGCTTGTCATATCGAGTAGCTA
>Ga0207789_1000565_pt1 | contig 12382 bp, 9 predicted proteins | sample HigsolmetaGSP12D_FD_184840 | JGI IMG/M metagenome (GOLD analysis project Ga0207789, IMG submission 184840) | High solid enriched microbial communities from the Joint BioEnergy Institute, USA - SP1-2-D (SPAdes) | ecosystem: Engineered > Bioreactor > SSF (Solid state fermentation) > Aerobic >...
CTTTTAAAATTTATAAAAAAATGAAGGGAAAGGAACATGAATTTTTTCGAATGATAACTCCATAATGATATGTTATAATTATTATTTGAGAATGAAACGGAAAAGGTGTGGGCAAAAATGAAACAATATACGCCTATGATCCAACAATATTTGAGCATAAAGGCAGAATACCAAGATGCCTTTTTATTTTTTCGTTTAGGCGATTTTTATGAATTATTTTTTGAAGATGCTGTCAAAGCAAGTCAAGAACTGGAAATTACGTTAACTGCCAGAGATGGCGGAGTTGAGGAAAAAATACCGATGTGTGGCGTACCCTATCACTCTGCTTCCGGATATATTGAAACTCTGGTAAATCGTGGCTATAAAGTAGCGATATGTGAACAAATGGAAGACCCGAAACGAGCAAAGGGAATGGTTAAGAGAGAAGTTATTCAGTTAATTACTCCCGGTACATTGATGGATGGGACTAGCCTTCACGATAAAGATAATAATTATATCGCATCCATTACCCTGTTTAACGATGGTACTTTTGGATTATCCTTTTGTGATTTATCAACGGGGGAAAGCCGGGTAACATTGATACAAGAAGAATTCGAGGAAGTCATGAATGAACTGTCCACGTTCAGAACAAAAGAGGTTGTTGTTTCACCGGATTTTTCCGAGGAATTGCAAAGTCAAATGAAAGAACGTTTCCCTATCGCCATCTCCTTTGAAGAAAGTATCGACATTCCGGCGGTATTTTCGGATAAGTTGGTCAAAATTACGCAAGAAAAATTACGAATGACCATTGCTCGTCTCTTTAATTATTTATATCGCACCCAGAAACGAAATTTAGATCATATTCAACCGGTCGAGTTTTATCAAGTCAATCAATATATGAAAATTGATTATTATTCGAAGCGAAATTTAGAATTAACCGAAACGATCCGGTCAAAAGGAAAAAAAGGGTCCCTTCTTTGGTTGCTTGATGAAACGATGACGGCGATGGGTGGAAGGTTGTTAAAACAATGGATTGACCGCCCGCTTTTATCGATTGATGCGATTGAACAACGGTTAAATAGTGTGGACACGCTGAAAAATCATTATATGGAACGACAAGAATTACGTGAAAAATTGAAGCAAGTCTATGATATTGAAAGACTTGCCGGCCGTGTCGCATTCGGAAATGTCAATGCCCGCGATCTAGTCAGTTTAAAGACAACACTATGGCAAATTCCGGAAATTATACATATTTTACAATCTATTTCAGATCCGGAAATGCAAAGAAGGGCGAAAAACCTTGACCCATGTACTGAACTGGCTGACATGATTGACCGGGCAATTATTGAAACTCCTCCATTATCGGTAAAGGAAGGGGGAATCATTCGCGATGGTTATAATGACCGCTTGGATTCTTATCGCTATGCCAGTCGCAACGGAAAAGTATGGATCAGTGAAATGGAAAAGAATGAACGGGAAAAGACAGGAATTAAGTCGTTAAAAATCGGTTATAACCGGGTTTTTGGGTATTATATTGAAGTGACAAAGGCTAATCTCCACCTTCTTCCAAAAGATGGATCCTATGAACGAAAACAAACCTTGGCCAATGCCGAACGATTTATTACACCGGAATTAAAGGAAAAAGAAAGTATTATTCTGGAAGCAGAAGAAAAAAGTGTTGACCTCGAATATGAGTTGTTTATTGAAATTCGTGAACAAGTAAAGGAATATATTCCAAGATTGCAAGAGTTGGCGAAACAAGTAAGTGAGCTTGATTGCTTACAATGTTTTGCCACCGTCAGCGAGGAAAGAATGTACACAAAACCTGTTTTTCGAAAAGACAGAAAACTAATTATTAAAGAAGGTAGGCATCCTGTCGTTGAAAAGGTCATGAATCTCCAATCTTATGTACCGAATGATTGCTTTATGGATGGAGACAGAGAAATGTTATTGATTACCGGTCCAAATATGTCAGGGAAAAGTACATATATGCGGCAAATTGCTTTAACCGCCATACTTGCACAAATCGGCTGCTTTGTCCCGGCTCAAGAGGCGGAATTGCCGATTTTTGATCAAATTTTTACTCGGATTGGTGCGGCAGATGATTTAATTAGTGGCCAAAGTACATTCATGGTGGAAATGTTGGAAGCGAAAAATGCGATCAGTGGTGCAACGGAAAACAGTTTAATTTTATTTGACGAAATTGGGCGGGGAACATCAACCTATGATGGTATGGCTCTTGCTCAGGCTATGATCGAATATATACATGATAAAATCGGTGCGAAAACACTTTTTTCGACCCATTATCATGAATTAACTGTTTTGGAACAATCATTAAAGAAATTGAAAAATGTTCATGTTAGTGCAGTAGAAAAAGACGGTCATGTTGTTTTCCTCCATAAAATAAAAGAAGGACCTGCTGACAAAAGCTATGGTATCCATGTCGCAAAATTGGCAGACTTACCACCGGAGTTGATTACACGTGCGGAAGAAATTTTGCAGCAATTAGAAAATCAGGATGAAAAACCAAATTTTGCCAAAGTGTCACACTTGCCAGATCAAATGACAGAAATTGAAGAAGCAAAAACAGACACCCAAATGAATTCGGAACAAATATTTGAATCAACTACTACGGATATAGAGCAATTATCATTCTTTCAAGAAGAACCAAAATCACCGGCTTCAACCAGATTAACAAATAAAGAGAAGAAAGTGGTTGATGAGTTAAAATCGTTGAACTTGTTAGAAATGACTCCGCTTGATACGATGAATGCATTATATAAGTTACAAAAAAAGCTGAATAAAAATTGAACGATTATGTTGGGTGGTGAGAAAAAATGGGCAAGATTATCCAATTAGATGAAGTACTTTCCAATAAAATAGCAGCAGGTGAAGTGGTTGAACGTCCAGCATCAGTTGTAAAAGAACTTGTTGAAAATGCTATTGATGCGGGTAGTACGATGATAGAAGTGGAAGTGGAAGAAGCGGGCTTGAAAAAGATCCGGGTGATTGACAATGGATCCGGGATTGAACCGGAAGACGTACCCCTTGCTTTTGAAAGACATGCAACCAGCAAAATAAAAGATGAAAAAGATTTGTTCCGTATCAAGTCGCTCGGATTTCGCGGTGAGGCTTTACCAAGTATTGCTTCGGTGGCAAAAGTTGAACTGGTGACAAGCACCGGCAGTGGACCCGGAAGTCGTCTCGTTGTAGAGGGAGGGACGAAGCTTCTGTTTGAACCCGCTCCGAGCCGAAAAGGAACAGATTTTACAGTAACCGATTTATTTTTTAATACACCAGCCCGTTTGAAATATATGAAAACCATCCATACCGAGTTAGGAAATATTACAGATGTTATGAACCGATTGGCACTTAGTCATCCTGAAGTTGCAATGAAACTCATTCATAACGGTAGAACGCTTCTGCAGACAACCGGAAATGGAGATTCCCGGCAAGTTCTCGCCGGGATCTATGGCTTAAATATTGTCAAAAAAATGATTCCCATTCACGGTGAATCACTCGATTTTCAAGTCGATGGTTATATCACATTGCCGGAAGTAACCAGAGCATCACGAAACTATATTTCAATCATGGTTAACGGTCGGTTTATTAAAAATTATCCAATTTCTAATGCGGTTATTGCTGGATATCACACCTTGCTTCCCATTGGACGCTTTCCCATCGTTTACTTGAACATTACGATGGATCCCATCTTAGTTGATGTGAATGTTCATCCTGCGAAACTAGAAGTACGTTTAAGTAAGGAAAAAGAATTGTCAGAATTAATTACGGAAACCATTAAACAGAGCTTCAAAAAAGAGACACTGATCCCTGCCGGTCAAGCGCCAAAACAAGAAAAATTAAAATCGGAACAAATTTCACTTTCTTTAGATCATTTACCTGAGAACTTGGGACAACAAGATGAACCGTTTGATCAGAAACGAGAGAAAGTCGCAAGGTCCAATATTGACAATGGACACTCCACATTAACAAAAGAAGAAAGAACAGTAGCCGGCTTATTTTTGCAATCGCTGAAAGAACATGAATCGGTTAACGAAATAAAAGAGAGTGAAGAATCGTTTCACCAAACGAATCATAATCAAGAGGAAAATTTTGACAAAGTAACCGAAAATTCAATTGGGGAAAATTTGAACGGTATTGATCTTGATGAAGCAACGAATGAGAAAAAAGCTCATGATGATCATGAACCATTCGATAATAACCCGGATTTTACCAAACAACCGGTAAGTAGAATTCCGGTCTTATATCCAATCGGGCAAATGCATGGCACATATATTTTTGCTGAAAATGAAAAAGGATTATACATCATCGACCAGCATGCAGCCCAAGAGCGGATAAAATATGAGTATTTTAAAGAAAAAATTGGGGAAGTTTCAAATGATTTGCAAGAGCTGCTTATCCCGCTGACACTCCAGTTTTCTAACGACGAATTTATTAAGTTGGAAGAAAATCTGGAAGAACTTAAAAAAGTCGGCTTATTTCTCGAACCTTTTGGAACGAATACATTTATCATCAGGAATCACCCACAATGGTTTCCCCGCGGTGAAGAAGAAGAAACCATTCAAGAAATCATTGAACAAGTGTTGACAATGAAAAAAGTTGATATTAAAAAATTGCGTGAAGAAACAGCTATTATGATGAGCTGCAAAGGTTCGATTAAAGCCAATCACCGGCTGCGTCATGATGAAATTCAGCAATTGCTGGATACATTGCGGATGACAAGTGATCCATTTACATGCCCGCATGGACGACCAATTATCATTCATTTTTCAACATATGAAATGGAAAAAATGTTCAAAAGGGTCATGTAAGAAAGCTTGAAGAAAAGATGGAATTTTACTCTAATCGAATCTGGCTAAAAATGCAGTTAAAATTTAGCGGAAACATTTCTATCCTCACGCTTACTTTTTATAGCATATATTTTAAAAAAAGTTTTCGAAATTCCATCATGAATCGACAAAGTGAGGTATATCTTTCCTGTTTCGGGACATAATAGTTTGATGTTTAACATATTTATTTTATTGTGGTAAACTAAAAATGACAGGAAATTATTTCAAATAAATGTGTTGAAAGTAGTGGGATTTTTTGTGAACAAGGAGAAGTTGCTGTGTATTATCGGACCTACCGCAGTGGGAAAAACCAAATTGAGTATTGATTTGGCAAAACAATTTCATGGTGAAATTATTAGTGGAGATTCAATGCAAATTTATCGCGGACTTGATATTGGGACAGCCAAAATCTCCAAAGAGGAAATGAAAGGAATCCCACATCATCTAATCGATATTAAAAATCCGGATGAATCTTTTTCTGTATATGATTTTCAACAACTTGTCCGAAAAAAAATTTCCGCTATTACCGACCGAAATCATTTACCGATGGTTGTCGGAGGGACAGGGCTTTATATTCAAGCTGTTATTTATGATTATCAATTTTCTAATCAAGGAAAAAACAACAAAATACGTAGCCTTTTAGAAGAAAGAGTGAAATTAGAAGGGATTGAACGTTTGTATCAATACCTTTCAAAAGTCGATCCGGAGACTGCCCGGCAAATTCATCCTAATAACGAGCGCCGTGTTATCCGGGCTTTAGAAGTATATTTTTCTACCGGGCAAACGATGGCGGAATTAAAAGCAAAACAACAATATACATTATTATATGATGTTGCGATTGTTGGTTTAACAATGAATCGTGACATTTTATATAAAAGAATAAATGAACGAGTCGACCAAATGATCGAAAATGGGCTAATCAACGAGGCAAAAGCTTTATATGATCAAGGGTTCAAAAATGTTCAGGCGACACAAGCGATTGGCTATAAAGAATTGTTCGCTTACTTTGACGGAAAAATTACCCTTGAAGAAGCGGTAGACCAATTAAAACAAAATACGAGACATTTTGCCAAAAGACAATTGACATGGTTTCGGAATAAGATGGATGTCGAGTGGTTTGATATCACGAATCTGAAAGAATATGAAAAAAATTTACAAAAAATTTCTGATTTCGTTGCAGGAAAGCTTCACCTTAGAGCGAATATATAAATTAGGAGAATAATGAGGAGGACAAAGAATGAAACAACCGATCAATATTCAAGACCAATTTTTAAATCAAATACGGAAAGAGAATATTTTAGTTACCGTATTCCTAACAAACGGTTTCCAAATCCGCGGTCTCGTCCGAGGGTTTGATAATTTTACTGTTTTATTTGAAACCGATGGCAAACAACAACTCGTTTTTAAACATGCAATATCAACTTTTGCCCCGTCACGAAATGTGCAAATTGATTTAGAGTAGGGGAAAGTAATAATACAAAAGAGGTATGGTTTTCATAAATCATACCTCTTTTTCTATTTGTAGGCTATAAGTATAATCGAGGACGTATTACTTTTAAGGAAAATATGATACTCGAGTCATGACTTGTATTATTTATGAATAAATATAGTAAAAGATATTTTAAGACCTTTAAAAGCCTTATGGGAAGAGAAGCAAGGTTTCCATGAACCATATTTCGTTTTATACAAATCTTTGTGCATGATATGATCACATCAGCTGTTTTTACGTGATGAAAGCAAATTTGGAAATAATATTCATTATTTCTTGGGAAAGCGCAAGATTTGACAAAGGGAAAGTAGGATTTTGTCATTAAACATAAATTATTGTCAAAACATAAAGAAAAGTGAAGCAGGAAATACATTTTTTCGACAAATAGGCGAATGTCACCTTTTTTTCATCTGGGCGTATACTGTTTTACATACAAGAGAGGTGAACACATTGGATCAACCAATACGGATGAAAAATAATGGTCAAATAAGTATTACTTTAAACCGAAAAGCAAGAGTTGAACCGGTTACTGAACCAAAAGAGCAGACTGGTGATCATGAAATATTAAGAGAAATTGAAGAACAGTTAAATTCCTTAGTTGGTCTAAATGATGTAAAACACGTAATTAAAGAAATATATGCCTGGATTATTGTGAATAAAAAGCGGGAGGAAAAAGGATTAAAAGCTGGGAAACAGGTCCTCCATATGATGTTTAAAGGAAATCCGGGAACAGGAAAAACAACGGTTGCCCGACTGATCGGGAAACTTTTTCAAAAGGTTGGTGTTTTATCAAAGGGACATTTGATTGAATGTGAAAGAGCCGATTTAGTTGGTGAATATATCGGACATACTGCACAAAAAACTCGTGATTTGATTAAAAAAGCTATGGGCGGCATCCTCTTTATAGACGAAGCATACTCTCTAGGCCGTGGCGGTGAAAAGGATTTTGGGAAAGAGGCCATTGATACTTTGGTCAAACATATGGAAGATAAACAACATGATTTTGTACTTATATTAGCCGGTTACTCACGCGAGATGGATCATTTTCTCGCCTTAAATCCTGGTCTTGAATCACGCTTCCCGATTATCATTGAATTTCCTGATTATACGGTTGAACAGCTAATGGATATCGGAAAAATGATGATGAAAGAAAAAGAATATATATTAAGTCATGAAGCTGAAAAAAAATTACGAGAGCACTTATCATTTGTGAAATCATCGTTTATTCGAAATCGCTTTTCAAATGGACGTTATGTAAGAAATATTATTGAAAAGTCGATTCGTGCCCAAGCAATGAGATTATTAATTAATAATCAATTTGACCGGAGTGAATTAATGACGATTCGCAGCCAAGATCTTATTTTTCCGGATGAACATTGAACTGAAAAATAGATAAATCTTTTGCCCCAGCATGTTGGGGTTTTTTTTATAATGAACTAAATTTTTTTTACGAACCGAATTTGCAGTCAAATTTATTTTGTGTAAATATAGTAATGGATAAATGAGGCTCCGCAGGTTCAACTTGCGGATAAGAAAAATAATGATTGATTATAAAAGAAATTAGGTGGTTTTGTGGAAAACGCTAGAGAAAAAGTTATTGTCGTTGGCTGTCAACTCCCGGAAATGGATGATTTCCGTTTTGAAAATTCAATGGAAGAACTTGTCTCGTTGACGGATACAGCTAATGGTGAAGTGATCCTTCGTGTGACACAAAAAAGAGACAAGCCAGATTCTTCTACTTATCTGGGGAAGGGAAAGGTGGAGGAATTACGGAATCTTATTGAAGAACTTGAAGTAGATGTTGTCATTTTTAATAGTGAATTGACACCGAGCCAGTTACGAAATTTATCAAACCAATTGCAAACGAAAATCATCGACCGGACGCAATTAATTTTGGATATATTTGCGAGAAGAGCGAAGTCAAGAGAAGGGAAACTACAGGTGGAGCTCGCTCAACTGGAGTATTTATTGCCCAGATTAGTTGGACAAGGAACCGAGTTATCCCGTCTTGGTGGGGGAATTGGAACAAGAGGACCGGGTGAAACAAAACTGGAAACTGATCGAAGACATATTCGTAACCGGATTAATGAAATTAAAAATCAGCTTTCTGTTATTGTGGAACATCGGAAACGTTATCGCTCGAATAGAAAGAAAAAAAATACATACCAAATTGCCTTAATCGGGTACACGAATGCCGGGAAGTCAACTTTGTTTAACCGATTGACAGTTGCCGCATCCTACGAAGAAAATAAACTATTCGCCACCCTTGATCCACTGACACGAAAATTAGTGCTACATAGCGGATTTACTGTTTTATTAAGCGATACAGTCGGTTTTATTGAAGATTTACCAACAACACTGGTTGCAGCATTTCGTTCCACATTGGAAGAAGTTGCAGAAGCCGATCTGTTGCTTCATGTCATCGATGCTTCCAATCCGGATTACGATCAACATGAAAAAACCGTGAATAAAATATTAAAAGAGTTACATGCTGAGAAAATTCCCCAACTCGTTTTATATAATAAAATGGATCGGGTCCACAATGATTTTGTTCCAACAGCGGACGGCAAGGTGTTACAAATCAGTGCCTTAAACCTTGCTGATCGTGAGCGACTAAAGCGTAAAATTGAAGAGATGATGATAGAAGAAATGGTCCAATATGAAGTCAACTTGCCCTCGACATCCGGAAAATTATTAGCCCGGCTAAAAGAGGAAACCATTTTACGGGAGCTCAAATTTTTGGAAAGTGACGAAACCTATCAATGTAAAGGCTATATTTTTGCCCACTCCCCTCTATATGGGGAAATCAAGAAACAAAATGACGGAGATGGAGAATAACATGGAAAATGTACTAACCAACAATGCAAAACTTCAATCAATTATTAATGAGGTGGAAATGAAAATTCGACCCATACATGATCAAATTGATAAAATTGTCGAAAACAATCAATATCGTGTATTGAAAAGTTTCCAAAAAAATGAAGTCAGTGATTCACATTTTATTCCTTCAACGGGATACGGCTATGATGATATTGGTAGAGATACGTTAGAAAAAGTATATGCCGATTGTTTTGGTACCGAGGCTGCATTGGTCAGGCCACAAATTATTTCCGGTACCCACGCCATTTCTACATGCTTATTCGGAGTTCTAAGGCCGGGAGATGAACTTCTTTATATTACCGGCAATCCTTATGATACTTTGGAGGAAATCGTTGGTATACGCGGGTCAGAAAATGGAAATTTAAAAGAATTTGGCATTGGTTATCAAACCGTTCCGCTTACACAGGAGGGGAGACCTGATTTTAAAAACATTGCTGAACGTATTCATCCGAAAACAAAAATGATTGGGATTCAACGTTCAAAAGGTTATGCCGACCGACCATCATTTACTGTAAATGAAATAAAAGAAATGATTGATTTTGTTAGAGAGATTAAAAAAGATGTAGTTATTTTTGTAGATAATTGTTATGGAGAATTTGTTGAAGAATTGGAGCCAACTCATGTCGGTGCCGATTTAATGGCCGGTTCGTTAATAAAAAATCCAGGAGGCGGCATTGTAAAAACGGGAGGCTATATTGTCGGGAAAAGAGAGTGGGTAAATAAATGTGCTTATCGATTAACGGCTCCCGGACTGGGTGGTGAAGCTGGTGCCTCCCTATATAGCTTACTTGAAATGTATCAAGGTTTTTTCCTAGCACCCCATATTGTTGGTCAAGCATTAAAAGGTGCCGTATTTACTGCAGCGATGTTGGAACGTATCGGATTGAATACAAATCCATCTTGGGATGCAAAAAGGACCGACCTCATTCAATCTGTTCAATTTAATGATAAGGATAGAATGATCGCTTTCTGTCAAGCAATTCAGTATGCTTCTCCTGTTAATTCAAAATTTACACCTTATCCAAGTTATATGCCGGGGTATGAAGATGATGTGATTATGGCCGCAGGTACCTTTATTCAAGGTGCAAGTATTGAATTATCTGCAGACGGCCCAATACGCCCTCCGTATATTGCTTATGTTCAGGGGGGATTAACTTATGAACATGTCAAAATTGCTATTTGTCTTGCCGTCAACAGGTTAATTGAAAAACAGTTAATCACCATTGAATAAACATGAAAAAACACCCCAGCCATCTTTTGATTAGAACCCAAAAAGTTCTTTCGAAATGGTCGATATGTACAAACAATGGTCGGTTTAAGTTTTTAAAAAATTAGCTCTTTGTCGGTGAACCATTTTTTTATTTCTACATCCATCATTTAAGTCGTAAATAATATGTTAGATATGCTCACATGTTGTTGACATTATATTTAACATTGGATATAATGATAATAAATAATTTGTAAAGGGGGCGGAAAGGTGAGCGGAAAAGAAATTCGCAGATCCCTACCTTTATTTCCTATAGGAACTGTGATGGAACTGACGGAACTTACAGCGAGACAAATTCGGTACTACGAAGAACATCAATTGGTGGTTCCGGCACGGACAAAAGGGAACCAGCGAATGTTTTCTTTGAATGATATCGATAAGCTCTTGGAAATTAAAGACCTTTTAGATCAAGGCGTTAATATCGCAGGGATTAAACAAATCTTTGCGATGAAGGAACTGGAAAAGTTAGAAAAGCAAAACCGAAAAAAGGAAAGAGACCAAGAAATTTCGGAAAAAGAACTAAGAAAGATCTTAAGGAATGAGTTACTTACCAACAGTCGAATCAATCGTTCTGATTTACGGCAAGGGGACATGTATCGTTTCTTTCACTAGGAGCGTACAAAAAAAGAACCACATTCGTATTAATGAGGTTATCACAATCAATAGAGTTAAAGATTATTAAAGAAAATGATGGAGGAAAAAGACAATGGGAAAAAAATATAATCGCGATGATATTATTCGGATGGCAAAAGAAGAAAACGTGGCTTTCATACGTTTGCAATTCACAGACATTTTAGGAACGGTTAAAAACGTAGAAATTCCATTGAGCCAACTTGAAAAAGCACTGGATAATAAAATCATGTTCGACGGTTCATCGATTGAAGGATTTGTCCGTATTGAAGAAAGTGATATGTACTTATATCCGGACTTAGATACTTGGGTGGTCTTTCCGTGGACGGCCGGTCGTGGTAAAGTGGCTCGGATGATTTGTGATATTTACAATCCGGATGGTACACCATTTATGGGAGATCCGCGTAACAATTTAAAACGAATTGTTGAAGAAATGAAAGAACTCGGTTTTACACAATTTAATTTAGGTCCTGAGCCTGAATTTTTCTTGTTTAAATTGGATGCTAACGGAGAACCGACAATGGAATTAAACGATCATGGCGGTTATTTTGATTTGGCACCGACTGATTTAGGTGAAAACTGTCGAAAAGACATTGTCGTTGAACTGGAAGATATGGGTTTTGAAATTGAAGCATCCCATCACGAAGTAGCACCCGGTCAACACGAAATTGATTTCAAATACGAAGATGTTGTTACTGCCTGTGATGAAATCCAAACTTTTAAACTGGTTGTAAAAACAATTGCACGTAAACATGGTCTTCACGCAACATTTATGCCAAAACCGCTTTTTGGAATTAACGGTTCCGGAATGCACTGTAATATTTCTTTGTTTAAAGAGGGTGCCAATGCATTTTATGATCCAACAGGTGAATTGGAATTAAGTGAAACAGCCTATCAATTTATGGCTGGAGTTTTGAAACATGCGCCAAACTTTACGGCTGTTACAAATCCAACAGTTAACTCATACAAACGGTTAGTACCGGGATATGAAGCACCGGTTTATGTTGCATGGTCGGCACGAAACCGTAGTCCATTGGTTCGGGTTCCTGCTTCAAGAGGGATGAGTACCCGTATTGAATTGCGTAGCGTAGACCCGTCTGCTAATCCGTATTTAGCTATGGCGGTTATATTGAAAGCTGGATTAGATGGTATCAAGAACAAACTAACACCTCCAAGTCCGGTAGATCGAAATATTTACGTCATGACAAAAGAAGAACGTGAGGCAGAAGGAATTAATGATCTTCCCGGAACATTGCAATCAGCTTTAGAGAAATTGCAAGAAGATGA
>Ga0207789_1000570_pt1 | contig 12319 bp, 8 predicted proteins | sample HigsolmetaGSP12D_FD_184840 | JGI IMG/M metagenome (GOLD analysis project Ga0207789, IMG submission 184840) | High solid enriched microbial communities from the Joint BioEnergy Institute, USA - SP1-2-D (SPAdes) | ecosystem: Engineered > Bioreactor > SSF (Solid state fermentation) > Aerobic >...
AGAAACTTGCCGGTTAGAGGAGTACCGTAACGCCGAAGGAAGAAGAACATCGGAAAGCCGGATGAGGGAAAACCTCACGTCCGGTTTGATGAGGAGGGGCTGGCGGCCCAGCCCTTTACTCTACCGGCGCCGGTCCGTTTCTAGTTAGTATACTAACATTGCGTATTTTTGACTTAAAAACCACTTCTAGCTTTAAAACAAATTGGTTGACAGCAAAAGTTAGTATAATATATAATCCAGACATCGCCATAGTTGGTATACTGTAAAGAGGGGGAGAGCTTGGGGAGCTTATGATCGGCAGGGTCCTACCTTTAGGCATTGTAAGCGTTTTAGGAAATGGGATTTAGTAGAATTGTGGATCTGCAAGGAATGAACTCAAGGAGGTCACCGAAAATTGAAAAGGTCAGTCTGGGTATCGGCGCTCATCACCGTTCTGTTGCTGAGTGCATGCAGCGGCAAGTCCAACGAGAACAGCCCGCCAAATTCGAATAGCGGCAGCGAGTCGTCGGCTCCGGCCGCTTCCGCTTCGAACGCCTCCGGCCAGACGCAGGACGAACCGGTGGAAATTACGTTCTGGCACATCTTCTCGGATACGGAGCAAGGCAGCAAGACGCTCCAATCGCTCGTGGATCAATTCCAGCAAGAGAATCCGAACATCAAGGTCAAGACGACGGGCTACGGATTTTTCGATTACCAGCCGAAGCTCCAGACGGCGACCGCGGCCGGAGAGGCGCCCGACCTGGCGTTTAACGATATCGACAACGTCCCGCTGCGCGCCAAGACCGATACGATCGCCAAGCTGGACGATTTTCTGGCGGCAGACCCGATTCTGGACGGGTACAGCCCTTCCATCGTGGAACGGATGAAATATAACGGCTCGACTTACGCGATCCCGTTCATGATCGACGTCCGCATGCTGTACTACAACAAACAACACTTCCGGGAAGCCGGTCTGGATCCGGAGAAGCCGCCGGCCAACTGGGATGAGCTGTATGACTACGCGCAAAAACTGACGGTGAAAAAAGGCGGCGGCTTCGATCGGATCGGATTCGCGCCGTCGCTGGGCAACTTCTACTTCTGGACGATGGCTTGGACCAACGGCGGCTCCTTCTTCGACGACGCCCAAAACCCGACCATCAACAGCAAGGAGAACGTGGAAGCTTTGAATTACTGGGTGAAGCTTCAGGATCTGTACGGCGTCAAAGCTTTCCAAACGTTCAATTCGCAAGTAACCGCTCTTAACCTGAGTCCGTTTATCGCGGAGAAGGCGTCCATGGTCGTCGACGGCAACTGGCTCACGGACGATATCGCCAAGAACAAACCCGATCTCGATTACGGCGTCGCGCCGATTCCTTATCAGACGAACCGGACCACCTGGAGCGGCGGATTCAACCTGGAAATCAATGCGAAATCCGACCCCGCGAAGCAGGAAGCGGCATGGAAGCTTCTGAAATTCCTCGTAAACAACGAATCGACCAAGAAGTATGTCGAGGAGACGCACTTCATTTCTCCGAACCCGAACGGAATGGCGCTGACGAATCTTGCTTCCGATCCGCACTTCGGACCGTTTGTCGAAGAGTCCAAGAACATCCGGTTGCGCGATTACGTCGAGAAGGCTCCGACCTGGGCGAACGATGTCGCGACAGCGGTGGAAAAAGCCGTGCTGCATGACAAGACGCCTCAGGAAGCGCTCGACGAAGCGCAGAAGATCGTCTCGGATCAGATCGCGAACTTCAAGTGAGGCTTAAGTAAAAGATAGAAAGCCGGAAGGGGAGTCTATGCAACCTTTGCAACGGTTTGTAGACTTCCCCTTCTTCTTCAGGAGGCATCATTATGACTTATGGCAGTACATGGTATCGGAGTTTGTTCACCCATCTGATGCTGATCGTGATCGGTTCTTTCTTCATCATGCCTCTGGTCGTCGTTTTCTTTACCGCGCTCAAGCCCGGACCGGAGCTGTACATCCTGCCGCCGAAGCTTCTGCCGAACGTCTATCAATGGAGCAATTTCAAGGAAGCCGTCATGACGATCCCATTCGTCAAATACACGCTGAACTCGCTCTTCATCGCGTTATTCGTCGTGGTGGGGTCGGTCGTATCCGCTTCCCTTGTCGGGTATGCTTTCGCCCGGCTGCAATGGAAGGGCAGAAATTTCTTTTTTGCCGTGTTGATCGCGACGATGATCTTGCCGGGGCAAGTGACGATGATTCCGCTCTTCGTCGTCTTCAAGCAGATCGGTTGGCTCAATACCTACTATCCGCTCATCGTTCCCGCTTTTACCGGCAGCGCGTTTAACATTTTTTTGCTGCGGCAGTTCAGCAGGACCATCCCGCAAGAGTTGTCGGATTCGGGGAAGATCGACGGGGCGAACGAATTTCGGATTTATTGGGACATCATCTTGCCGCTGACGAAGCCGGCGCTGGCCGTCATCGCCATTTTCGCATTTATGAACACATGGAACGACTTTTACGGTCCGCTCATTTATTTGAACGACAAGAACCTCTCGACGCTTGCGCTCGGACTGAGGGAATTCCAGCAGCTCCACGGCGTGACCTGGAACTTGTTGCTTGCGGCGTCGTTGATCGCGATCATCCCTTCGTTGGTGTTGTTTTTCGCTTTTCAAAGATATTTCGTAGAAGGGATTACGTTGACCGGGATTAAAGGGTAATCCCGGAGGAAGGACAGAGCCATGAATCAGAAAAGAAAAACAAGGCATTCGATCGGCACGCATCTGACCGGCTACTTGTTCGCATCGCCCTGGCTGATCGGCATTGCGGTCTTCTTCGGATTTCCGATCCTTGCTTCCCTCTACTATAGCTTTACGAATTACAATATGTTGAACCGTCCGGCGTTTGTCGGCCTGTCCAACTACAAGGTGATCCTCACGCAGGACCCTTATTTCTGGAAGGCGTTGTTCAATACGTTCTATTTCATGATCTTCAACGTTCCCCTCACGATCGTGGTCTCCGTCCTGGTCGGCTTGCTGCTGAACCAGAAGGTGCGCGGGATTCGCATCTACCGGACGCTGTATTACCTGCCGAACGTCGTCTCGATGATCGCGGCATCCTTGATCTTCCAATGGGTGTTCGAGCCGAGCTTCGGCATTCTGAACCAGTTCCTGTCCCTGTTCGGCATCGAGGGGCCGGGATGGCTGGTCGACGCTCATTGGTCGAAGCCTTCCCTGATTATTCTAAGCTTGTGGACGGTCGGCGGTCCGGTGCTCATCACGCTTGCCGCCCTCCAGGATGTCCCGAAAGCCCAGTATGAAGCGGCGACGATTGACGGGGCGAACGCCTTGCGCCGGTTGTGGCACGTGACGATTCCTTCGATTACGCCGACTCTCTTCTTCAACCTGATTATGGGTTTGATCGGCGCTTTCCAATATTTCATCCCGGCGATGATCATGACGAGCGGGGGACCGGTCAAATCCACTTATTTCATCGCACACGAAATTTATGAGAAAGCCATTCTCGAATATCGGATGGGTTACGCCTCCGCGCTCTCCTGGATTCTGGTGATCATCGTTCTGGCCATCACCGCCATCGTATTCGGCACGAGCAGGAAGTGGGTGCATTATGAGAACTGAGCCGTCATCCGCCGGTCGTTCGGTCGTCCAGGCTTATTTCGTGGACGGGTACCATGGCGGAATCAAAGGCCACATGCCGATCGGAGCCTGGACGGACGTGCTGCACGTTCTTCGGTCCCATCCGGAATGGAAAATTTCGATCGAGGTCGAACCGATCTCGTGGGAACACGTGCGCATGACGGACCCCGAATCTTATCGCGAGCTTCGCGACCGATGGTTCGGCAGCGAATACGGGCAGAGAGTCGAGATCGTGTCCGGAAGCTATGCCCAGCCTTATGGTTGGGCCATCGGCGGGGAGAGCAACATCCGGCAGCTCCTCAGGGGAATTGCGCTGCACCGGGAACACTTTCCGCATGCGGTCATCGACACCTATGCGGTGCAGGAGCCCTGTTGGACGAGCTGTTTGCCCCAGGTGCTGAAGTCGCTTGGGTATAAGAGAGCGGTTCTGAAAAACCCGGGAACGGCATGGGCGGGCTACCCCAGCGGCCTGAACCGGGAAATCGTGAATTGGGTTGGGCCTGACGGCAGCGCCATTCCCTGTGTTCCCAGGTACGCTTGCGAAGGGTTGGTTCATGCCTGGGAATCGGAAGCGGCCGAGATGGGAGCCGATTTCCTCGACCAATGCGCCGAACAGGGGATCGCCCGGCCGATCGGAAGTTTCCTGCAGGATCTGGGATGGGCTGCGGCGCCGCGGCTCGGCACGGACGGACGGGTGACTTACGTGACCTGGCGGCAATATTTCGAAGAAGTCGTCGGTGAGCCGCAAGAGGACTGGCGATTCACGCAGGAAGACATCCATTGCGCGCTCCCCTGGGGGGAGCGGCATCTGCAGCGAATGGCGCGGCAAATCCGCTCCGCCGAATCCAAGCTGGTTCAGGCGGAGAAGCTGGCCGCGCTCGCCGTCGTCCTTCACGGTTACAACTATCCGGAATGCGAACTGGAGCGAGCCTGGGATGAACTGATGCTCTCCCAGCACCATGACGCCTGGATCTGCGCGACGGTTCGGGAGCGGCGGGAGAAGTGGTCCTGGCTGGCCGGCGCGCAGACGTGGCTGGCGGAAGCGAACGCCGACGCCGTGATGGGCGAAGCGGCGGCTTCCTTCGCCGGGCCGGTTGCCGCCGACGGTTCCTTGGGCATTCGCGTGTTCAACACGACCGGCGTCCCCCGGAAAGAGATTGTGGAAATGGAAATTCCGGTCACGGAAGATTTGGCGAATTTCGGCGTCGTTGACGAAACAGGCCGTCTCCTGCCCCGGCAAGTCCATCCGCTGCGAACGTCCGGCGAAGGGAGGGTGCAAGCGGCCCGTCTCCTGTTCGAGGCGGAAGTTCCGTCCATGGGGTGCCGAACGTTCGGCATCAGCCGGCAGGCTGCCGGGCGTTCGGAACCGGAAAGCTCGCCCGTGGGCGCAACGATGCTGAACGACCGGCTGCTGCTGCTCTACTCGGACTTGTACGAATTGCGCCTCGACCTGGAACAAGGGGGCGCGATCGTCAGCTTGATCGATCGGTCGACCCGCAGAAACTATTGCCCTCCGCAAAGTCCGGTGTTCCTGAATGAGCTGAGGGGCTACATGACCGAGCAGGGACGCTTCGCGTACAGCCGGGAATGCAAGGTCGCCGCGACGATCCTCGAGAACGGTCCGCTTCGCGTCACGGTTCAGCTGGACGGCGTCTTCTGCAACACGAAATTCCAGTCGACCCTCCGGCTCTCGAAGGGGCAGCGGGCGATCGATTGCGGCCTTAGGGCATGGTTTGAAGCGGACAGATGGATCGGCGATCCGTGGACGATCGACGAGCAGATCAAGTTTACGGAACGAAGGAGATCCCACTATCACACGGCAATGAACTTGCACGTCCTGTTTCCCGTCCGTTCGAAATCCGTGAAGGTGTTCAAGAACGCCGCCTTCGACGTCTGCGAAAGCAAGCATACGGACACGCATTACACGAGATGGGACGAGATCAAACATAATGTCATTCTGCATTGGATCGACTTGTTCGACGCGGAAGAGCAGTGCGGATTGGCCGTGTACAGCGATCATACGACCAGCTACGGGCATTCGCCGGAAGATCAGGCTTATCTTACGTTCGCATGGGGCGGCGACGCCGGCTTCTGGTGGGGGAAATGCCCGCTCGAGGGGCTGCAGGAAATGAATTACGCGATCGTGCCCCACGAAGGGGACTGGGAGTCGGCGGGCTTGTCCCGGCTCTCCGCCTTGCGGCAGGAACCGCTTATGGCCAGGCTGGCGTCCGGCAGCCGCGGGAAGCTGGAGCTGATTCGACTCTCCGATCCGAAAGTGGAAGTCTCCGCGATGTATATCGAGAAGGACAAGTTATGGGTCAGGTTGTTTAATGGGAGCGCAAGCGGAAGGGACTGTCTGTTATACGCGCATGACCAGCTGGCCAATGCCGAAATCGCCGAATTGGATGGTCGCGTCGTCCGCGCGCTTGCGCCGGAATCCGGCGCGGCGGCCGGCGAAGATGGAAGCTACCGGCTTTCCTTCCCACCGTTCGGATTAATGCTCATCGCCTTCTCGTTCGGAAAATCAAGGTAGAGGGGTTTATTATGTCACAGCATGAGTTATTGTTGCACGTTCGCAAAATTTTGGACGAGAAGGATCGGTATCTGTACCGCAAACTGTCCGACATTCACTTTCAATTCCATGTGACGGAACATCAGCTTTTCCATGATCAGGCGATGGGTCTGACCTATACGGACGCCGTCGTCGGGGAACTGTGGGGCCGGAAATGGAGCTACGCCTGGTTCCGGGCGGAAATTCGGGTTCCGCCGGAAGCGGCGGGAAAAAGGGTGGTCATCCGGCCGGACTTCGGTTCCGAAGCGACGGTGTTCGTGAATGGAGCCGTGAGAGGCGCGATCGATATGCAGCATAAGGAGATCACGCTGACGCGATCCGCCGCAGGCGGGGAGATCTTCACAGTGCTTGCCGAAGCTTACGCGGGACATTCGGAGGACCGTCCGCGGCTGGGACAGAGCAGCCTTTGTCTATTCGACGAAGAGCTCTATTCGTTTTATATCGATCTGGAAAGCTTATACTCGCTAAGGCTCACGTTGGATCAGAGCTCCTATCGGGCCGTCGCCATCGACAACGGCTTCCGGGAACTTCTGTCGGTCTTCGAGCTGGGCCGGGACGGCGCCGAGCGGAGCCGGGAGATCGGCAAGTGGCGGGCCCTTCTGCTTCCCTTGCTGGAGAAGAAGAACGGGGACAGTTCGCCCGTGCTCTATTTAATGGGTCAATCCCACCTGGATATCGCGTGGCTGTGGCCGATCGAAGAGACGAAGAGAAAAATTGCCCGGACGTTTTCCAATCAACTGGCCCTTCTGGAGGAATATCCGGACTACGTATACGTGCAAAGCCAGCCGTATCTCTATCAACTGCTCAAGCAGCATTATCCGGAGTTGTACGAGCGGGTCCGGAAGGCGGTTCGGGAGAAAAGGATCATTCCGGAAGGCGGGATGTGGGTCGAATCCGATACGAACTTGCCGAGCGGCGAAAGCTTGATCCGGCAAATCCTGTATGGGAAACGGTTCTTCCGGGAAGAGTTCGACGTGGACAACGAGATGTTGTGGCTGCCCGACGTATTCGGTTATTCCGGCAATCTGCCGCAGATCATGCGGCAGTGCGGGCTGGCCTATATGGCATCGGTCAAGATGTTCCAGACTTATAACAACGCGGCAGACCCGTTCCCTTACAACTCGTTCACCTGGGAAGGGATCGACGGTTCCCGGGTGGCCGTCCATCTGCTCGACTACGGAGAATATCCCATCAGACTCACGCCCGAATTTCTGGTCAAGCAATGGAACGATCGCGTGCAGAAGGAAGAGATATCGGCCAGGCTCGTTCAGTTCGGCCATGGAGACGGGGGCGGCGGAGCGACCCGCGACGACATGGAGTTCATGAGACGGCTGGGCAATCTGGAGGGGGTGCCGCGTACGCGGCATGGCTCTCCGCTCGACTTCTTCCGCGACCAGTCGGAAAAAGGCGAGTTCAGGCGGAAGTACGTCGGCGAACTGTATTATCCGGCTCACCGCGGGACGTATACGACCCAGGCGAAGATCAAGCAAGGGAACCGCAGGGTGGAACGGTTGCTGCACGATCTGGAGTTTCTGCTGGCCGCAGCTTCGAAGCTCGCAAAGCCGGTCCCGTATTCGAAAGACCGCCTGGACGAATGGTGGCGCCGGTTTCTGCTGCTTCAGTTCCACGATATTCTTCCGGGAACTTCCATCACCCGGGTTCATGAGGAGGCCGGCCAACAATTCCGGCAGCTGGAGGAGGAGCTTCGCGCGGCTATCGATTCCGTGCTCGAGGCCGCGATGGACCCCGGCCGCCGCGATGAACTGACCTTCCTGAACACAACAAGCTTCCATCGCGACGAGGTCGTCCAGGTGCCGGCAGGGTGTGAGCACCTGGTTCAAGCCCCGACTCAAGAGCTTGACGGCAAGCTGTATGCGCGCGTGCAGCTTCCGCCGTACGGAGCCGTCAGTTGGAGCCGGGAACGCCGAGAAGCTTGGCAGCGGGCGGACTCCGGCGCTCCGGTGCGCGCAACGGAATCGGAGATGGAAAATGAATTTCTGCGGATCCGAATCGATGAACGCGGCGAGCTGACCAGCATTTACGATAAAGAGAATCAACGCGAGTGGCTCACGGGCAAGGCGAATCGGTTCCGCCTCTATCGCGACCATCCCTCCGATTTCGACGCATGGGAGATCGACAGGAGATATAGGTCGGCCGAGGTGGAATGCGACGCCGCAGCCAGCATACAAGTCGCGGCAAGCGGACCGCTGTTCGGCATGATTCGCGTGGAGAAGAAGCTGCTGAGCACGGTGATCCGGCAAAACATTCGGCTGCGCGCCGGCAAGCGGATGATCGAGTTCGATACGGAGGTGCTGTGGGAGGAAAAGAATCGGCTGCTCAAGGTGGATTTTTCGGTGGATGTTCATACCTACGAGATGCTGAATGAAATCCAGTTCGGATACGTCAAGCGGCCGACCCATCGCTCCAGACCGCACGACGCCGACCGCTTCGAGGTTCATCAGCACCGGTGGTCGGCACTGGTCGAGGCGAACGGAGGTTGCGCGCTTCTGAACGATTCCAAATACGGAATCAGCGCCGAAGACCAGGTGATGAGCCTGACCCTGCTGCGGGCGCCGACTTATCCCGATCCTCATTCGGATACGGGCCGCCATCGGTTCGCTTATGCGTTCGCGATATGGAACGGCGACTTCCACAGCTCCCCCGTCGTGAAGGAGGCGTATGCTTTCAACTATCCGGTCTATGTCCGCAGCGGCGGATGGCCGTTCGCCGGGGAGGAAGGCTTCGTCTCGGTCGATCAGGAGAGCATCGTTGTGGATACGATCAAACTCGCCGAGGACGGTTCCGGCGATCTCGTCATCCGCGCTTACGAGAGCAAAGGGGGAAGCGTTCGCGCACTCCTGGATTCTCCTCTGCTGGAGAAGATGGAGATCGCGGAAACGGACGCGCTTGAGCGGACGCAAGCCAAGCTCCCCAAGGAGGGGCGGAAAGCCGCGGTCCGATTCAAACCTTTCGAAATCAAAACGTGGCGGTTATATGGCGGCAAGCGGGATAGCGCGAAGGGCATGCCGGAGAATTAAATTGATTATATGAAGCATCCTCTGTTATTATAATATGTAATTGACCTTAGAGTCGGGTTGGCATAGGAGCATGGAGGATGGAATGAGCAGAAGGAACTTGCCCAAATATGAAATGGTGAAAAACTATATCATCGATCATATTGCCAGCAACCAATTTCAGTCGCACGCGAGAATTCCCAGCGAATCCGAACTGGCAGGGGCACTGGACGTCAGCTCGATCACGGTGCGCAAGGCGCTGTCCGATTTGGTGAACGAAGGGATCATCTATCGCGTTCGGGGCAAGGGCAGCTTCGTCACGGACAAGAAATCTATAGTGCCCAATTCCGACTCCCGCCTGGTCGTATTTGTCATATCGGGCACCGAAATATACGACAGCTCATATATGCAGATTATCAAAGGCATGCAATCCTGCCTGACGCAGCACGATTACCGGCTCGTCATCGAATTCGTTCAGAACAACGTGGAGCAAGAGCATGAATTGATGCTGGAGATCATGGACTTGGACTATGCGGGACTGTTGATTTATTCGGCGGATCCGAACAAGGCCAAGCCCTACTTGAAGACGTTGAAGGGCCGGGGCAAGCCGTTCGTCATGCTGGACCGGTTCCCGAGCGGCATGCCGGTGAACTGCGTGTTGTGCAACAACCAGGACGGCGCGTACGAAGCGATTGAATATTTATTGAAGCTGGGACATACGCGGATCGGGTTCGCCGCCTACGATTACCATCTCAGCTCCGAAGTCGACCGGTATCACGGATACCGCAACGCCCTGCTGGACGCGGGGATCGAGCCGGACGACACGCTTGTCTATTTGCAGAAGGAATTGGATTATGAAGAATTGAGCCGGCGGGTTCGCCGGAAGGAACTTACGGCTCTGTTCTGCGTCAACGACCGCAAGGCGCTGGAGGCGATCGACCAGCTGACGCTGCACGGAATCCGCATTCCGGAGGAAGTCTCCGTGATGGGGTTTGACGATTTCGAAGGCTCCCTCTTCGCCAAGGTTCCGCTGTCCACGGTCAGGCAGGAATTTGAAACGTTGGGCAACGAGAGCGCGAAATTGCTGCTCGAAATCGTGAACGGCGAAGCCAGAGGAAACAAAAAAATCATGCTCCCGACAAGCCTGGTCATTCGGGAATCGACGGCGCCATGGGATCCTTCCTGAACGCGATCATCCATTCATGAACCTCCGCCCGATCCTGGGGACGGCCGATTCGGCTTTGCGCCGAATGGGCAAGTCCGCAGGATTTTTTTCTGCCGCCGCCTTTATTCATCGGTTTCAAGCGGGGATTGCAGAAAAAAGTATCGGTTTTACGAAGTTTTAGTGTATAATAAGTTTATCTACATAGTATATATTATTGGTGATAAAATATATGCTTTGCGAAGCAGGAAATGGATTTTCGTCGCGGTTGGCACGTTGCTGGCGTTTTTGGCTGTTCTCTTGATTTGTAAGGGTTTACAGCCGAAAAGGGCGGAAATGCCGGAGGGGGTGCTACAGAGCGAGGCGGCAGAGAACTGGACGAAGCTGTTCGAGAGAACGGAAGGCTGGCTCGGCGCCGACGGAATCTTCTCGATTCCGCTAAGCGGAGTGGATGCGCTCTCGAGCGTTACGGATGAAGCCAAGACGTTGTTCGTCTTCAGCGACACCTGGATCGGCACGGCGGATCCGGCCGACCACTTCATCCTGACGAAGAGATTCGTCAACCACAGCATGGCTTTATTGGAAGGCGGCCAGCCGGATCCCGGCAAAATCAGGTTCGTCTATGGCACCAAGGGAGACGGTTCGGCGACGAATTTGCTCGGATACAGCACGTGGCTGCAGGATGGAATCGCGATCGGGAACGATCTGTACCTGACGGGGATTCGCACAGATGCCGACTGGAAGCCGACGGCGGTGGATTGGATTCATACGCCCATCCTGCCGAACGGCGAACCGGACTTCGCGAACCCCGACGTCGCCTTCAAGGCGCCGCTCACCGTGAAGGACGAGACGCATCAAGTCGTATTCGGAGTCGGCATCTTCGACAACAGCAAGCAGGCGAAAGCGCCGAAACCGGACGGTTACGTGTACGTTTACGGGTATCGCGACCGTCTGGCCGACGGGCTGAAAGGGTTGGTTGTCTCCAGGGTCAAGCGCGGGGATCTGTCCGACTTCGATGCATGGGAATTTTGGAACGGCAAGCGATGGGTGAAGGACATTCGCGAGACAAACCGGCCGGAAGCGGAGCTGGCCTCCCGCGTATCCGCCGAATTGAGCGTCACCCCGATTACCGAAGGGGTTTATGCGGGCAAATATATGCTCGTCTATACGAAGGACGTGATGAGCCCGTACGTGAATTACGCCATCGCCGACCGTCCCGCCGGTCCCTTCTCGGAGGGCGTTACGTTCTACACCTGCCCGGAAGACGGCGGGCTTCAGTGGGATGTGTATTGCTACAATGCCAAGGCTCATCCGCATTTGTCTCCTCCCGGGAAACTGCTCGTCACCTACAATGTCAATCTGAGAGCGGGAGAACCTTTGACGACGGACGTGTACCGGCCTCGTTGGGTTTTGCTCGACTTGCACAAGCTGCAAGCCCGTCCGATGACGGACGATTCGGGAAACGCCGAAATTTCGGAAGGTGGAGGGCTCGGAAATGGTGAGCGTTTATCGGGATTCTAAGCGGGCGGCCTTGATCGTGGTGACTGCCGTGCTGATCGGAGTATCGCTTCTCTGCCATGCGCCCAAACCGGCGCACGCGGCGCCCTCCAATGCGCTGCTGGCCGTTCCCGCCCGAGAGTGGACGCAGCTGTTCGAGCGTTCCTCCGGTTGGATCGGAGCCGACGGCATTTTTTCTATTCCGTTGAACGGCAAGGATGCGATCGGCAGCGCGAACAGTTCGACGAAGACGATGTGCTGTGGAAGGAAATAAGACCGAGTCGTCGCCCGTTTGCGTTCCGGCCGGGATGGCGGAAGTTTCCGCTGTCTCGGCCGGCTTTTGTTTTTTTGGCGCGCCTAGCCAAGCCAGGCACAGTTAGCCGGTGAAAGTCCGGTCGAGGTAAGAGCCAAGTCGCCTCGTAGCTGACGGGCAGTTGGTGGAGAAATCCTAAGGCTGAAGCCCCGTGACAA
>Ga0207789_1000571_pt1 | contig 12318 bp, 10 predicted proteins | sample HigsolmetaGSP12D_FD_184840 | JGI IMG/M metagenome (GOLD analysis project Ga0207789, IMG submission 184840) | High solid enriched microbial communities from the Joint BioEnergy Institute, USA - SP1-2-D (SPAdes) | ecosystem: Engineered > Bioreactor > SSF (Solid state fermentation) > Aerobic >...
CTTATTCGGATCTTTTGCGAATACTGCGAATGTACTAAAATGATTTATCCCAACGGAAACTTTGCCGTCTTTATGCACCGCATTTGGTATAAGCTCCCATTTTTTCATTTCTTCGTTGTAGTAATATACGTTTAGCTTGTCTGTGCTTTTAACTTTGTCATTATCGACAGTAAACACGAGGATAATTGGCTCACCAAAATCACTCACTACCTTATCACCGGCATAAATGGTAAAGTCGTAAACGCCACTAACCGCTTGATCTGCACTGGCTACATCGTCTACTTTTCGTACGTCAATAGAAATATCCTCACCATCCGCTAAATTATTCGATGGGATTTGGATTTCGACAGCGTAATTCCGGATAATCAAAGATACTTGTTTTTCTTTTAGTGTTTTAATTTGATCTGCTGTTAGGAATACGCGTACTTTATCTGCTTTACCAAGTTCAATAATGAAGGTTCCGCCATTTTTCACTCTATCAATATCATCATCCGAAATTGTTGCTACACCATTTGCAATAGATGGTGTTGTAATAACGATCTCTTCTTTTTCCACAACTTTAATATTATCAATCGTAATAGTTTGTACTGCTTCTGCACCACCACTGTTTTTTGCATAAACAGTGTACGTTCCATTTTCAGTTACATCGAATTGTTTCGCTTCAAGGTCGATTGGATTTCCGGCATTATGAAAAGCGTCCACATTTTGTTTGCCTTCTAACCATTTTAATTCGACAAGCGCCGAAGTACTGTCTGCATCAACTTTAATAGATACCGGTCCCTCTGTTTCTTCCGTTGTAGAAGGTGTTAACGCAATACTTACCGCAGGAATGACAATATTGTTAATTTCAATGGTTTGAACTACTTCCACACCTTTACTATTTTTTACATAAACGGTATAGACACCGTTTGTAGTTACAGAAAAGCTGCTTTCTTCAAGATTAATTTCGTTTCCGGCATTGGCAAAGTCTTCCGTTGCCTTCTTGCCTTCCAACCACTTCATGGAAACAAGATCTGCTTCACTGTTCGTTTCAATTTTTACCGTAACCGGCCCTTCCGTCGGTTCAACTGTTGAAGGTGTTAATGTAACGGTGAATTCATCAGCTGGTTTTGTGATATTTTCAATTTTTATCGTTTGAACAACTTCCGCGTTTTCACTATTTTTTGCATAAACCGTGTAGATACCATTTTCACTTACATCAAAGGTTTTCTTGTCTAGGTCGATAGCATATCCGGCATTAGCAAAATCTTCCGCTGTCTTTTCCCCTTGTAACCATTTAAGTGCCACAAGATCTGCTTTACTGTCTGTGTTAACAGAAATAGTAACCGGCCCTTCTGTTGGTTCAGTTGTTGACGGTGTTAATGTAATTGCAAAATTCTCAGCTGGTTTTTTAATGTTTTCCACTGTAATGGTTTGAACAGCTTCTACATTCTCACTATTTTTCACATAGACAGTGTAGGTGCCGTTTTCTGTTACATTGAATTCACTCTTTTCAAGGTCAATGTCATTTCCGGCATTGGCAAAGTCTTCTACTGTCTTTTCTCCTTGTAACCATTTCATAGAAACTAGCGGAGATGTACTATCTGTGTCGACTTTTACTGTAACCGGCCCTTCTGTTGGTTCAGTCGTTGACGGTGTTAATGTAATGTGAACATCTTTTTGCTCGCCCTCAACGTTTAGTTTTACTTCCTTGTCACTAGCGTTTGCAACAATATCTTCTACATGTAGTGTTACTGTATTTTCGCCTGCTGGAAGTTTAGTTAAGGAAATCGCAAATGACCCATCTTGTTTTAGCGTAACAGGACCACTTCCCACATCATTTCCATCTTTATCCGTAACACGATAAGTGACGGTTAATTTCTCATTGACATCATATGGGATACCAAAAGCTTCCTCTACAGCGGACTTGAAATCAATAAATTTATCGTTAATGGAACCTGTAAGCTCGTATTCCGATCCTTTGATTTCTTCCGTCTTATTAAATTCGATTTCCGGTGTTGATGTTTTCACAAATAATGGACCGTCATCTGCAAGGAAAGTAATCGTTTCGTTTGCAAGATCCCATGAATTATAATCAACCGTGTATACGCCTTCCGGTATTTCGGTTTTTTCTCCCGTTTCCCAATCAAAGTATGTTCCATCAATTTTGAGTTTCCAATCCCCGGCTGGTAATGGCTGGAATGCAAAATAGCCTAAATAGCCATCGCCAAACGGTCCGCCACTCGGATTTTGAGCATCCCATAATTCAAGGGACATCAATTCTTCGTCACCTAACAAACCGAATTGGAGAGCGGTTTCTTCATATTTACCATCCCCATTTGGTGAGATTGCATTATCCAGAAGTTGGTAATATGATAACCCGGCTGGACCTGCTGTTGAGAAAGCGGCAGCGAATGGTAAGATTAACTTAGTCGTACCATTTGTCAAATGAATGTATCCAAGCATTTCATTATCTGGCGATTCCTCCCCGGCAGGAACAGTTAATGTTACATTTAGTGTTTCCTTTCCATTTAAAGTAAACGATGATTTATCTACGGTTACACGAGCATCTGCCATTTCGCCTGTAGCTGCTTTAGTCACTTCCACACTGACATCAAAATTACTAGGTTTACCTACTAAGTCTTTAACTGCAATTTGTTTTGTGATTTTTTTCTCACTTTCAGGATCTGGTGCAACTTTACCAAATGTCACCGTTCCTTTTTCATATTCAATTGTTTTTTCTTCAAAGGATGTTGTATCGAGTGCATAGGCAAGAGCTTCTGCATTCATGGCTTCAAGCGGTTGAGCACGTCCCGGACCTTGAGCAAATACATCATATAATTTAGTATCTAATTGTTTTGCTGTATTCGATATTGCTACTTTTACATCAAATGGTGTCCAATCAGGATTTTTTGATAAAAGTAATGCTGCTATACCTGCAACCTGTGGTGTAGCCATGCTTGTCCCGGTAAAACGATCATAGGCTTCAGAGTAATCAGCATCAGGGTAATCTTTTCCATAGGCCGGAACAGATGACATAATATTTGTTCCAGGTGCCGAGACATCTGGTTTAATGTCAAACGTTGGTGTAGATGGCCCGCGTGAACTGGAATCATTGATTTTATCCCCTTCAGTTGTGCCTTTTTCATATCCGCTAATGGTTACTTTTCCTGTTTTATTGGCTGTTGCCTCAATTGCTTTTCTAAATGCGTTCCCATCTTTTGTTGAAATGTCAAAGGTAGGAATAAAGGCAAATGAATTACCAAGTAAAATACCTGATGGTGCTTCACCAACATTATTATGAACCAGGAGACCCGCTGCACCATGATTTTTAGCTGCCGCAATTTTATCGACAAAAGGAATTTCTCCGCGTGATACGAGGGCAATTTTTCCTTTTACATCAAGACCTTCGTAGTCTGATTCCGTCCCAAAGCCGGGAACAGCTACGACGTCGTATTCACCTGTTAATGTTTCGGATGGATCTTTTCCAAATGTCCAGCCCATTAAACTTGCCTTGTATTCATCGCGAAAATCTCCCGCCTCAACAGTGAGTGTTGCTTGGTATGTTTCTTCTGGCAATGTCGAGTTTCCTACAGAAATTGCCAGTGCAGCAGATGCTGGGTTGCCAATCGTACTACGACCAGGACCGCTGTTTCCGGTTGCAACGACTGCAGTGACACCTGCTAATGTCGCGTTGTTAATAGCAATTGCATCTGGAGCGGTTTGGCTATTACTACCGCCACCTAAAGATAGATTGATTATATCCATATTTTCTTCAACTGCTTTGTCAATACCGGCAATTATTCCTGATGTTGAACCGCTGCCATATGCACCAAGTACACGATAAGCATACAAATCAACTTTTGGTGCAACTCCTTTAATGTTATATTTATTATTTCCTTGTGCAGCAATGATGCCTGCTACATGTGTTCCGTGGGAAGTATAAAAAGCATCTCCGTCTTCATCGAACTCCGGCATGTTATCTGGTCTATCTTCCGGTGTTGTTTCATAAGGATCATCTTCTGCACGATCACGAGCATAATTACTGCCATGAATGATAAAATTATGGCCACCTTTATAAACATCTTTCAATTCCGGATGGTTGTAATCAATTCCTGTATCAAGAACAGCAACTTTTACGCCTTGACCTTCATATCCCATCTTCCAAATTTCCGGGATCTTAAGGTGTGGATTACTGTCCATCATTGCTGCTTTTACCGTATCATCTTTTTTTACTTCCAATGCATGAACTTCTTCATCCGGGTGTATGCTTACAACCCCATTTAACTTTAACAGCTTCTGTAATTCGCTTTTATTTACGGTAAGTGACATCCCATTAAAAGCTTGATGGTATGTAAAGCCTTTTTTATAATTAATCTTTTCTGCTTTCAATTGTTTCTCAAATCTTGCTTGTTGATTTAGTACTTTGTTTTTAACAGTACTTGCCTGTTTTTGAGAGAAAGATTTACCCTTTACTGTTTGCTTTCCTTTTGCAAGTGCGACAGGTTCTTCGGAAAGCTGAACAATAACTTTAACTTCACCATCACTTTTTGCCATTTTTAAGGATGAATCTAAATATGGATCTTTCTTTAAAAGCTCTTTTTGTTGATTGATGATATTTTTTAATTGTGAGATTCTTTCATCACTGTTTACTTGTTTACTAGATTGGATGTTCGTGTTTGTTTGAGCATGGGAAAATGCCGGTTGAAACAGTGTGAAAATAAGTATAAAGATTAGTAAACTGCTAAGTAATTTTTTAAAACCTTTCCTGTTCAATACTCCTTCCCCCTTTTTCCTTAGTGAATGAAAGTTTTTCAACGACTTTATCCCTTATTTGACAACACCCCCTTATATTCCCGACTTTTTACCTCTGTAAAATCAGGAAAGTAGTTTAATAGTATCATTTTTTTTAAAAATATCAATAGATAATTCAGAATAGGACAAATGTTACATAAATGTCTTAATATTAGACATATTTTGCTATGAAATACAGGAGGAGAAAAAAGTCAATTATCCAAAAGACCTAAATCTACCCTAAAATCAGACAAATTCAGATCATTTTTAACAGGTGCCTGAGACCTCCAAAATTATTTTAAAAACGAAAATAATTGTTCTTTATTTTGCCTTCCAAAAAAACTTGCACGATAGGATTAATAGAAACCAAGTTTTACATAAAGATGGTTCTGCCAAATAGGTCGGCGTAAACCAAAGTTTCCAATGCTGAAGTTGTTTTGGCTCTTAAGGTAATTGTTAGCAACTTTTCAAAAAAGAGATTCTGGCGGGGTGTTCCTTTGTGGTAACCTAAAATTACAGAGGTTGTTTTTAATTTTTCTATTGTACGAACTATGGGTAGATCAAATGCGTAGGACGTTTCATAAGGAGGGGACTCATATGAGGAAACTGAATGATGGTCCAAAAATTCAAAAGGAAAAAGAAACAGTGCAGAAAATGATCGAAATCTACTGTAGAAAAAAACATCACCGAAATGAATTATGTGATGACTGTCAAGATTTGTTACATTATGCACATAAACGATTATCTTATTGCCGGTTTGGAGAGGAAAAATCAGCTTGTTCCAATTGCAAAGTCCATTGTTACAAACCGGTTTATCGCCAAAAAATAAAGGCCGTCATGCGCTATTCCGGCCCGTGGATGCTTCTGTATCACCCGGTATATTCGGTTAAACATTTACTTAAAAAATGAAAGCTTGAAATCGATAATGACTACTGTAGTCAGAAGGTCCCATGCTTTTGAAGAAATAAAATTGAATTGATACATGTACTACATCAGTGTCTTTTTAAAAAGTCAGATGGTGACCGGATAAAAAACATCCATGGTTGTTCGAGCAGCCATGGATGTACACACTTCATTTATCCTTTTTTAATCGTTACTTGCAATTCGAGTTCGACATTTCCTTGAATAGCTCTACTGATCATGCATGATTTTTCTGCTTTTTCCGCTAATCGTTGAGCTAATTTTTCATCCTCGAAAGTTGCATCTTCTTTTAAGATAATTGTTGGCCGATGAATGATTTTTTTATATGTAAATACACCATTCGTCACATCCACAATTCCTTCTGATTCCATCAATAAATCTTTTTTATCCAAATGACTTCTTTGCATCATGGCAGCAAGGGTAATGATATAGCAAGTTGCCGCAGCACCCAAAAGCATTTCATCCGGATTTGTTCCGACACCCGGTCCATCCATTTCCGGCGGGATAGAGATTTTGGTCACCAAATTCCCGACAGCAATATCACCAACGTCATTCCTTAACCCCGGCCAATGTGCCTGCAAATGAAAATGATGTTCTGCCAATTTTATACACTCCTTCAAAAAGGAAGCAAAACCCTAATGAAATGAGGGACCTGCTCCTAAATTCCGATAAACTATTATAACACAAATTCGTATACGCATAAGAAATGCATGAGACTTCCAAGCAAAATGAACAGATGAAAGATTTCATGAAAGCCCATATGTTTAAAAGTTAAAAATTTTGGCTTGGCTCCGTATATAATTCCGCCGATTGTGTAAATGACCCCGCCTAAGATTAAGAAAAGAACGCCACCAATATGAATTGATTTTGCTAGTGGAGAAATTGCAAAAATGGCAATCCAACCCATCCCGATATAAATTGCTGTTGATAACCACCTGGGACAATTAAACCATACCATTTTAAACACAACCCCGGCGACTCCGAGTCCGGTTATAATCCCAAACATTGTCCAACCAAGCGTTCCTTTTAAGCTAATTAAACAAAGTGGTGTATAAGTTCCGGCAATTAATACAAAAATCATGGAATGGTCAATTTTTCGCAAAAAGGAAATCACTTTATTGTTAGAAATGACCCAATGATACGTTGTTGAAGCTGTATATAATAAAATTAAGCTAATGCCAAAAACGATGACAGCTGTCAAACTTGTAGCCGACCCGGAAGTTGTCACTACCTTAACAATCATAAGAACAAGTGCGGCAATTGATAAAAAAATCCCGACCAAATGCGTTAAACTATTGATTGGTTCACGAATATATTTTTCCAAAAACAACATCTCCCTGTAATGATAAGTAGTTATTAAAACTACTTATAATGATACACCCACAACATGACGCAGTCAATATTTACTTGATGCAATTTTATCGATCATTCATGAAAAAAATAATATTCATAAATTCAAAACTATAGTATAATTAAAATAATATTTATAATCATAGGAGTTGAAACATATGATCAATTTAATTGCCCCGGAATATTATAATTTTACCGAGGAAGTAGAGAAGTTTTCCAAAGATCCGTATAAAGTAGCGATTAAATGGGTGGGGACGGACGGATCAGAAAAAAATATTACATATGTCTCCTTAGTTGAAAAAATGAACCGATATGCGAATGCTTTAGTTAATCTCGGATTGAAAAAAGGCGACCGTGTTCTTATAATCACACAAAAAGTACCTGAATCTTATTATATCTATTTGGCATGTCTAAAAGCCGGCCTCGTGATGATCCCTTGTTCTGAGATGCTTCGGGCCAAAGACTTAACTTACCGAATAAACCATTCAGAAGCAAGTGCCGTAATTGTTTATAATCATTTGACAAATGAAGTCGATTCAATTACCGAACCAATTCCGACTTTGAAATATAAATTAATTATCGGTGAACATGAGACAGAGGGATGGACATCTTTAACGAGGTTTGCAGAAAATGAAAGCGCATACTTCGTCGGTGAAAAAACAAAAAGAGATGAAATGGCCCTGTTACCATATACATCCGGAACGACAGGAAATCCGAAAGCAGTCGTCCATAATCATGGCTGGTTTTTTGCTCATTTACAAATTGCTCCGTCCCTATGGCTTGATATTAAAGAAGGGGATCTTGTTTGGGCAACCGCAGCCCCCGGTTGGCAAAAATGGATTTGGAGCCCGTTTGTTTCAACGATCGGCATGGGGGCAACCGCATTTGTCTATAATGGACGTTTTGATGCAGCAAATTACTTACAACTTTTGCAGAAATATCAGGTAAATGTACTATGCTGCACACCGACAGAATACCGGTTTATGGCAAAATTAAATAATCTCTCAGACTATTCGTTGCCGGCATTAAGAAGTGCAGTTTCTGCTGGAGAGCCGCTGAATGTCCAAGTTATTGAAACATTTCAAAAGGAGTTTGGTATTACGGTTCGGGATGGTTACGGCCAGACTGAAAACACTTTATTAATCGGAACGCTACCGGGAACCAAATTGAAAAAAGGATCCATGGGTAAGGCGATACCGGGTTATCAAGTGGAAATTATTAATCACGAAGGAAAACCGTGCGCCATCGGGGAAGTAGGTGATATTGCCGTCCATAAAAGCACTCCGACCTTATTTAAGGAATACTATAAAGATTTTGAACGGACACAGAAGGCTTATCGCGGGGATTGGTATTTAACAGGAGACCAAGCGAAAAAAGACGAAGATGGCTATTTTTGGTATGAAGGTCGCAGTGATGATATCATTATCAGTTCGGGTTATACAATTGGACCATTTGAAGTAGAAGACGCATTGACGAAACATCCGCTCGTTCGTGAATGTGCTGTTGTGGCCAGTCCTGATCCTGATCGAGGCAATGTCGTTAAAGCTTTTGTCGTTTTGGTTGATCCGCATATGGAGAAAGGGGAAGACCTTATTGCCGAACTTCAAGAGCATGTAAAAAATTTAACCGCCCCGTATAAATATCCGAGGAAAATCGAGTTTGTCGAGGAACTTCCTAAAACTGCCTCGGGGAAAATCCGCCGCGTAGAACTAAGGCAAAAAGAAATGCAACAACCGCAAAAATAAAGGAAATCTTCAATCCGTGGGGGCCACTCTCCCACGGATTTGTTGGTTGCCCGTCGAAAGTGGTTATCGATTCCGCGAAAGGCGCCTCTCCTGACGGGGTTGTTAGTTACCCGTCAACAGTGCAGTAATGGTTAACAATTTTGCAAAAGGCCACTCTCCCACGGATTTGTTAGTTGAACCAATCGGGTTCGGGTGCGGCAGCATTTTTCCCCTCTTTGCTACTATAATTTGCTTTAAAATCCCTTAACCTCGATATGTAGTTTTTTGGACTATATAGGAGAACGGTCTAAACTGATCATGTAGTTAACATTTACTTTTTCTATAAAAAAAGATAAAATTTATGTAGAATGAAATATATATGGAGGGCTATTATTGGAAAATGTAGAGCAATTTCTTGAACAATTGCAACTTGATAAAAATATTACACTTGATGATATTCCAAATATTGATTTATATATGGACCAAGTCATTCAGTTATTTGAAAGTAAATATAGCGGTACAAAAAGAAATGAAGATGATAAAATATTAACAAAGACGATGATTAATAATTACGCAAAAGGAAAATTGTTTTTCCCGATAAACAATAAAAAGTATTCCCGGGATCATTTGCTTCTTATTAGCATCATTTATCAATTAAAAGGCACTATTTCTATTAATGATATAAAACATGTACTGGAAAAATTGAATGAAAAGATTGTTAAAGAGAATTTTCGATTAGATCTACTATATACAAGCTTTCTAGCACTTGTAGAACAAAATGTGAATCAATTCAGACGGGACTTCCGGGAATTGGTCTCCGGTACAACGGAGGAGATTCAGCACTTCGAGGATGAAGACTCCGATTACTTAGAAAAGGTATTGTTGATTTCTTCTCTATCTTATATGAGCAATTTATATCGGCGGACTGTGGAAAGATTGGTAGACGAAATTCATCGTGAGGAGTGAAAAAATGGAAACGATTTTAATTGTTGGTGGGGGCATCACCGGTCTCTCTGTCGTGTATACGTTAGAAAAAGAAGCTGCAAAACAAAAGCGGGATTTAAAGTTATTGTTAGTCGATTCAGCAGCCCAACTGGGAGGAAAAATCCGGACAGTAAAAGAAAACGGTTTTATTATGGAAACAGGGGCAGATTCAATTGTTGCGAGAAAGATGAAAGATTCCGGCCTCATTGAAGAACTGGAGCTTGAAGAGGAGGCTGTCTATAATGCGGTCGGTACATCTTTTCTTTTTAGAGAAGGTGAATTAAAACAAATACCGCGAGATTCGGTCTTCGGTATTCCGACAAGTATTCAATCACTGGCGGAAAGTCCATTATTATCGGATCATGGAAAAGTGGAGGCATTAAAGGATTTTTACATTAATGATAGAAAATTTACAGAGCATGATTCAATTGGAGAGTTTTTAGAATATTATCTTGGCAAGGAACTGGTCGAAAAGCAAATTGCCCCTGTTTTATCAGGTGTTTATTCCGGAACATTACATAATTTAACAATTGCTTCAACATTGCCATATGTATTGGAGTATAAAGAAAAATATGGAAGCATTATGAAAGGTTTTGCAACAAATAAAAATCAGTTTTTAGGTAAAGATGACAAAAAATTCCTCTCGTTTAACAACGGATTATCAACGATTATTGATGCGATGGCAAACCGGTTGGAAAAAACAGAGATTTGGTTGGAACATGAAGTGGAGCAAATTAATAAGACGGATGGTAAGGGATATAAGGTCTATTTTACTAACGGCAAAGTAGTTGAGGCTGATTCCATTGTTTTGAGTATTCCCCATAATCATGCCAGCCGCCTATTTTCTGATAAAGAATTACATGAAGAGTTTTCAAAGATAAAGACAAGCTCTTTGATTAGTGTGTATGTAGGATATTCGGTTTCGGACGGGGTGTTACCTGAAAATGGGACAGGCTATATAGCGCCAGATAATGATCTGTTTTGTAATGCTTGTACATGGACAAGTCGGAAATGGGAACATACTTCAAAGGGTGGAAATTTACTCATCCGTTTATTTTACAAAAGTAGTCATCCAAGGTTTTCTGAAATTAAAGATTTGAATGACAAAGATTTATTAAAAATTGCTAAGGCGGATATTGAAAAAAGTTTACATATAAATGCGGAACCGGTTGTGAGTACAGTAACAAAGTGGACAGACCAAATGCCGACATACCAAATTACCCATCCGGATACTGTATCTTCATTGGAGGAGCAGTTCGCGCAAAAATACCCGGACATCTTTCTCGCAGGCTGCTCTTATTACGGTGTTGGCATTCCAGACTGTATTGAGAACGGTAAAGAGATTGCAAAGAAAATAAGCGAAAATGTTTTGTTGAAGTAAAGGTAACTAGGTTGTCTCCCATGAATATTTGTTGTGTTGTAGCCTGGCGTTACATGGGAGACTATGGGACAAAATGGTACAAAAATCAAGGAAAACTGTCCCATAGAAAAGCTCTATGGGACAAAACAACGAGGAAAACAAGCAAAATAGTCTCATAGAACAGCGTCATCAGTCGTCTATGGGACAAAATGGTACAAAAATCAAGGAAAACTGTCCCATAGAAAAGCTCTATGGGACAAAACTACGAGGAAAAAAAGCAAAATAGTCCCATAGAACAGCGTCATCAGTCGTCTATGGGACAAAATGGTTCAAAAATCAAAGAAAACTGTCCCATAGAAAGGCTCTATGGGACAAAACAACGAGGAAAACAAGCAAAATAGTCTCATAGAACAGCATCACCAGCCGTCTATGGGACAAAGTGGTACAAAAATCAAGCCCAACTGTCCCATAGAAAGCTCTATGGGACAAAACAACGAGGAGAACAAGCAAAATAGTCTCATAGAACAGCGCAAACCCGCAGCCTATGAAATAAAATAATCAAAAAATCCCAGAGAACTGTCCTTTTATCATATACAAAACTTTATACTAAATAAATAATGAAAATACAAACTAACCAAAGTTTTAAAAAGCCGGACTACATAACAGCCCGGTTTTTCCTTTTACAAAATTCCTCGTTTGTAAATCGCATTCATGATCGGCATACCTATGACCATCACAGCAAACTCGCCAACCGCAGTTAATAGCCATGTTTCCCAGAAAGGTACACCAATTGCTAATTTCAACTCATATGCAACAATAAAAATCATTATTGAAAAGACAAATGAATTTGCGAGCATTCGCCCCCAAATATTTTTAATATAACGACTTAATAATATTGTGATAGAAAGGGAAATAACTGTGTGAGCTACTCCAAAAATTAAATCATATGGCAACAATGTGGAGAAAAATAAATTGGATAAAAAGACACCAATCACGACCCCGAAGAAGTACTTTTTGTTAAATACAACGAGGTGATTAAAAATTTCCGGAATCCGAAACTGGATGTTCGAGAAGGCAATTGGTTGAATCACGGCAGTAATCGCAATGTATAACGCCGCAACAATTCCGTTAATAGTAATTGTTCTTAATTTCATTTTAACAAATTCCTTTCCTTAGTTTTTTTACGTGGGATGGTTTCGAACCACG
>Ga0207789_1000575_pt1 | contig 12258 bp, 11 predicted proteins | sample HigsolmetaGSP12D_FD_184840 | JGI IMG/M metagenome (GOLD analysis project Ga0207789, IMG submission 184840) | High solid enriched microbial communities from the Joint BioEnergy Institute, USA - SP1-2-D (SPAdes) | ecosystem: Engineered > Bioreactor > SSF (Solid state fermentation) > Aerobic >...
GACCGTGGTGCAATAAATCAAACGTACCATATGTCAAAACCTTCCTCATGATTTTCCACCTCTCACTTATAAAGTCCTTGAGTTTATGTTTCAAATGTAAATATGTCGGTTTCATTTTAAATATTTTTTTAATTTAATGTAATTACGTTTTAAATTATATCATATTCTCCCTAATAATGAAGTAAAATAAAAAGAATTTATTAGTAATGTTTGGCAATTCCCATCATACACACACTCTTTTATGATCATTCAAATTAAAAAGCTCCAAACTATTTCTAAATTTTGTAATGACACGGGCTTTTTCAAAGGAATAGGTGTTGGCTGCTACAGCTTGGGCTTCATCCCAAAATGTCTGAATTGGTTCAGTTGTCATGATAACGGTAGGTTGGTGCAGGGAAATCCTTTTGCCATTGGTTTCCCAACCCTCATAGAGAATGGCATGATGGACCTCCATGCTCTGTTTTTTTCTCAGCCCCCTGACGAATACGCCACTGCTTCGGCAAACAGGTAATCTATCTTCTTTCCCTCTGGCAGGGAAGCAGCCATTTCAAGTTCTTCCATCAGTGCCCGGTCGGCTTCTTCCTGGGCTTTCCCTACACGTTTCACCATGTTCCCGACAGTTGTATGACTGAGACTTACTGCTGTCCACTCTTTTAGAATATCCGCTACCTCTCGATAGGTATTCTCACTAGCCAACTCTGCCACTTTCAATTCCACCAATGGGCTATAACGCTGCTTTGGTTCAATCCCCAGCCATTCATCTAGAGGATAGTGTGAACGCCCCTTCTTATCGTGCATCAATGAACGTTTATAGGTCACATTTCCAAACAGAAACTGAATGCTCCTTTCATCACTTCGGCAATATTCCCAACCTTCCGCAAGTTTCTGTTGCTTGATCATCTTGTCTAATTTAACAAATACGTCCCCGACCAGTTGTGTAAAGACCTTCTGCATCAAAAGTTTAAGCTGTTCTTCAAACTCAATTAGGCTGTTTGTATCCTTTAATAACTCAACAATTTTTGATATAATATATTCCATGGGAAGACCTCTCTCTCTAAATGTTCATCTCGAAGTGTACAAATAGATGATAGAGCGTCTTCCCATTTTTTTCACTCATCTGCCCCGTCGAGTAAAATTTTACACATACCAATATTTAGGGAAGTTTTAAAAAAACCCAAGTCATCAATACCTGGTTATAAAACGCTTATTTACCTTTAACTCCAACTTTTTGTGCTTCTTTTATAAACTCCAATTCTTTTTCTTTAGCTTTTTTGTTCATAAACTCACACCTTATCCGAAATTTATATTTCCAATATTGCCACCTCTCAAAGAAATATACAAATATAGTTCTAAACTCGTCCCCTATCAAAATATATATCTAGTAAAAGTGGAAAAATGGAAAAGTGACCTTACGATAGTTTAAAAAATGTGGTTGGGAAGGGGGAGAGAATGGAGTATATAAATCCGATATTCTCAGAAAGTAAAATAGTGAATAGTGAACAATAAATCAAAACCAACTAAGGCGATTTGTTTTGTGCAATTGAAAAATGCAGAGTTGTGCAACGGGGAATGCAGAGAATTGCAACTTGACATGGAGCCTCTGCGGGCATGAATACTAAGCCAAGAAGCCAGCAGTATCAAGGGCTGGCTTTACCCGACAAGGCTATCATACCCGCCTCTCCATGTAAAGTTGGGCTAGGCCAAGTTCTCTGCAACATTCTGCACTTTTATTTTGCAAAAAAACAGGCGATTCGTAAAACCCGAAAAGATAAAACTCATAATATCAAATTTCCTGTTGATCCTATTACTCAAATAAAGCTTAAAAGCTTTGCGAAAGAAGCAAAAGGAATGAATGAACTTCGAGGGAAAGAGGGTATTACCAAAACAAAACTAATACAGCTTTATTACGATTTGGCATTGAACATCTAGAACTTATTAATTGGAGTCAATCCTATAAAGATACAAAAGTGTATATGCATACGAATTGTCTACAAACTGAATATGTCTCATGGTGCTGTTATAGTTTTGTTAACATCGGTTTAAAAGATTGTTCAATGTATAATACGATTTCATTAGACGCACTTTGGGTATAAAACTCTCTACTTAAAAGAGACTTTTTTTATTTTATGACTTTTATATAATTAGATAAATGGTTTTGCTCTTTTTGAAAACTATTAAAAGGGGTATCTAAATGAATTCAAAAAAAATGACAGTATTCCTTATCTTTGGCTTACTCATATTGGCCAGTTTATCGACATTTATATACTTTAGTCTGAATGATGAAAAAATTGACCAATCAAGTAATGGTGGAAAAAGTCAAAATTCCGATATCAAAAATAATGAAGAAAAGGAAAACCAAAACATAAAAACATCTGACAATACGATTAGTACAGATACAGAAAAGCAAACGGATGAAGAAGAAACAAAGAGCGAAGAACTTGCTACATTTATTAGTGAATCCCATGAAACCTTTAACCAATTAACCAATTATGACAATTACAAAAACATTGACTGGTTAAATTACGAACAAGTTGGAAACCAAATGATTGAACAAATGAATCACCTTGAATCAAGGGCGGTTGTCCCTTTTGATATGACATTCGACTTTGACCGAATGAAACAGTTAATCCAAATTGGAATGAAGAATCATGATGCAACAACAGCTATTTATATTCACCGTATTTTACAAGATTTAGATGTAGAGTATAACCATTATGAACAGTCAAAATATGGGTTTTCAAATTATGACAAAGGCGGAGCAAACCAACAAACAGTAGACCAATATATTGAAGGACATAAAGAGTTCTTAAATCAATAATGAAGTCAAATTATAGGGAGCGTTAATCAGGATCAAATGTGGAATGTGGAGGTATCTATCATTACAATGGGGGGGATAAGATTGAATGTTCATTATAAAATTGAACCGGAGGATATTAAAGCCGCACAGAAAAATGCCGTTGAAACGACACCTGAAATTCAAAAACGATACCGATTAATTGACACGATTTCACCGATTATTTTACTTATCTTTTTATTTTTGACTAGTACGAACGAGACGATTTATGGAAAAATAATGTCCAGTATAGTTCATACGTTTTTTTGGTGGTTTGTTATTATCCCATTTTTACACCAATGGTTATTTGAGCTTATATATTGGATTGAGCGTAAAAAATTAAATGAAGCTTATATCGGTCAATATGAATTAAACATAAATGAAAATGAGATTACGATTAACTCAAAACGAGGACCAAAAACATATCGTTGGGAAGATGTATTACGAGTTGAAGAAGATGAGTTTCGTTATTTCTTTTATTTAACTGATAATACATACTTTCTTGTCAAAAAGAAACCAGATAATCTTTCAAATGAAGAGCAAAAACTATTCAATGAGTTCATTCAAAAATGTAAGAAAGAGTATACAAATTATCGAATAAAAGTAAAAAAACCATTTGTTCTTCCTGTTCCACTACGAATTATTTTATTAGTCATATATGTAATTGTTTTTATAGGAAATCCACTTTATCAATCATGGACAGATCCGTTAAATGAGGTTGAAGATGAGGTCTATGATTTATTTGAATCTGTAGGAGATGAAAATGTTGAGCCTGTTATCAAAAAAACAATTACAAGGGAGCAAATTGACAACGTAAGACGTAAATTATATAAAATCAATGATGAAACAAATCCACCTTTTAAAAAAAGGTCAAAATTAGTTAGCTTAGTTATTCTCGCTGAAGAACAATACCTTCAAAAATATCATGTTCCGAACGAAAATACAAACAAATTTTATTCTGGAGAGAGTGAAAATTGGAAGGTAGAGGACTATGGAGTCGAAATCATTTTTGATAAATTTAGAACGATTGAAGGTAAGCTATCCATGAAAAATCAGAAAGAATTCATTGCAGACTTTTTTCAAGTGGATTTTGAACTTAAAATATACGGAAAGAAAAAAATCTTGCTTCTTTCAAAAAGACTATCGTCTGACTCTCCAAGTGTTACAAAATCCGACTTGGATATTGTAAATATAACAACTGGCGATAGTCATCAGTTTATATATCTTACAAATAAAGATGAAGAACCGCTAAAATTTGAAGATATTGAAGAAATGGGATTACTGATACAGTGGAAAGGACAGAATGAAGAAACCTTACATGAAGAAAGAATTCTTTTTATAGAAAATTAGGTTGTTATATCAAAATGGGGCTGTCCAAAAAGCCATTAATTTTGACTTTTAGATGCCTTTTTTGTATTTTTCCAAAAAAGGTGCACAAAAAATCTCCTTTTCTAGTAAAATGTTAGTGACACAACAAACACTACAGAAAAGGCGATTTTTTATGAGCAATCAAATGATTACTACTACAAATAATACCGTGCAAATGACACTTTTTCCAGAAGCACAAGAAAAAACTCCAAAGGAAGATTAGCTCCTACATTTAAACCGTATAATAATCGACAAATCCAAGTTATTTATGATATTGAATTACTTGTACCAGAAAACCACGAGGCGCGAGTCGTTGATGAAATGGTTGAATGTGTACCCGATGAACAAATCCTTTCTCACTATAAAGGTTGTGGCAGAGCTTCCTATCATCCAAAAATGATGCTAATAATTATTCTTCATGGCTGTATTTGGCAATCAAGAAATGCTGTTTATGACAGTATGATTGCCTAAATATACAAAAAATATATAAATTCTTGCAATATTTTAGTCTCTTTAATTTTTTCCTTATTGATTTATTGGATTGGTGAAGAATACTGGAATAAGGGATACGGAACAGAATCCGCAAAAGCAATAATAGATAGATTTTGCATTTAAGGAGAAAAAATTACATAAAGTATTCGCACGTTTTTTCAAATCAAACCTATTCGAAACCTTCAATCCTATAGTAAAGCAGGCAGTTACCCTCTCACCGTAGTCCACTACAATGAATGTGAAATTCTCTAGTATCTGGGTCAGAGAAGATTCTTTAATACTTCTTGTTGTCTTTCATATGCAGCGTTTTTATATGCTTCTCGTTCTTGGTTATTTTTCTTTTTCCATTCATTAATAAATTTTTCATATTTAGGTATGACCTCATTTATTGGACCAAAGTCTCGCACCATTCCATATTCTAGCCACAATACTTTATCACAAAACTGTTTCATTTGACCAATTGAGTGACTAACAAAAAGCATTGTCTTTCCTTTCTCTTTAAACTCATGCATTTTTGCTAAACTTTTTTCCGCAAAAGCCTTGTCACCAACCGAAAGTGCCTCATCAATGATTAATATATCCGGATCCACGGTTACACTGATAGCAAACCCTAACCGTGATTTCATCCCACTTGAATATGACTTTACCGGTTGATCAATGAACTTCCCTAGCTCTGAAAACTCGATGATCTCAGGCATCATATCTTTTATTTCATACTTATCAAAGCCGAGCATTAAACATTTAAGTTCAATATTATCTCTTCCAGTTAAGTCGTTTTTTAGTCCGGCATTTACAGCGATTAAGGCAGCTTCACCATTGACTTCAACATTCCCGAACGTTTGTGGCACTATTCCGGCAACAATGTTCGATAAAGTCGATTTCCCCGACCCATTGATACCAAGGAATCCAATGACATCCCCTTTTTCAGCCTCAAAACTAACATCCGCAAGCGCGTAAAAATCATCTCCATAACTTTTCGGTGATAAAAGGTCTAACATTCGTTCCTTGCTACTATTATATAATTTATATTTTTTTGTTATATGTTGAGCGATTATTGCTTTTTCCATTTATCTCACAAACCTTTATAAATAGTCAATGAAATTCCTTCTAAATTTCACATGCAGGGTAGAACCAAGTAAAAATAGGACAATGACAAGTACCCAGAAATAAAGGGTATACTTCCAATGATCAATAAAATACCATTCCGTCCCGAAAAAAGAAGAACGGTATCCTTCCGTAAGATAATATAGTGGGTTCAATTTTATTACTTTTAATAATAGTATCTTGTCACTAAACATACTCGTCATCGGCCAAAGTACAGGAGTTAAGTACAATAACATTCTAAGTATGGAATTTAATAACATATGGACATCTCTAATAATTGTAGATAATGTCGATGTTATAAGAGCAATCGAGAATGTTAAAGCTAGAGTAGCAAAAACAAAATAGAATAACTGTAGATAATATATATTAATAAAAAACCCCATAAACTGTAATAGGATAACGGTGATTAAAATCATAATTAAATGCACATAAAACTCCGAGAACATGATAAAGTTTGGGATAACACTCATCGGAAAATTCATTTTAGATAACATACCTAATCTGGTGTAAATTGACTTTGAACCTTGAATTGTTGCTTGATAGAAGAAGTTCCATATTATAAATCCACCCAAAAGCCAGCCAATAAACGGGACATCCATCCCAGGTATTACTTCAACATCTGCCCGCTTATTGATGGTTCCAAAAACAAACCAGTATATCAAAATTTGAATGCTAGGATTTAATACTTCCCATGCAATTCCAAGGTAGTTACTTTTATTTTTACTCTTCAACTCATACCACGAAAGCCGTCTAATTAAATAAAAATATTTTATTTGCTCTTGGATTACAACAATTGCAGATTTCATAGAAATGTCCTTTCAATTCTTTATATAAATTGAATGTACCTTAAGAAGACAGTAAGATAAATAATTCTATATTCCAGTATACCTTCAAATTATACTAATAAATTTTACAAAAAACAATATGAGGAAAGTCCACTACCAAACAAAAAAACTTTTTAATAATACTTCTATATCAATACCTAATCGGACCTGCATTGAAACCATTCTTAAGTGAATAAATAAGCTAACATCGTTACAATAAAAGATAAAAATATTGTGGGAATTTTACCCATTTTTCATTTCTGCTATCTTAATAATTAATTAAAAGGATTTAACCAGATCGCGAAGAATCTCATCTAAAAGTTGTCAGGTCATTGGAACAAAACATTATCTCCTTTTCTTGACTACCTTGATTTTCAAACTATTTATTAATTAGTTATTTAGTTTCAATAAAGTATGTGTAAAATATTTCTCGACGTGAGTGAATAAAATCTCAATCCTCTCTAGAAAAAAATAAGAAGGTGCTCTATGATAGATGTATCCACTACAATCTAGGATAGAGGCCTTCTTATGGATAGAATTATATCAAATATAAATTAATTTTAAAGGACTCCATTAACTTAATTGAGGCAGAAGAGAAGATTCAACAATATATGTATGAGGCATTTGCGGAATTAACGGGCGATATATTATCCAATATTAACCAGGTTATTAAAGAGAAGAAACAATTTGAAGGATGGTTAGTTAAAAGATCTGATTGGAAAACAGTTCAATTTAGCTTTGGAACGGTGTGCTTTCGGCACACCCTAATGGTAGATCAGAAAGGAAAAAATCATTATTTCTTAGATGAATGGTTGGGGATTCGAAAGTCAGAACGTATGAGCCCTCTTGTCGAGGTGAAAGTTGCAGAATTAGCCAGCCAAAGTACCTATAGAGAAACAGCAAAAACCTTGAGAGAATGGGCCCCAGTAAATATCAGCCACCAAACGGTGGGAGGTATTGTCGAACAAGTGGGTGAAGCACAGGCCCAGGCAGATCAGGAAATAGTAAGAAAATTGGATGAGGCAGTTGAACAACCAGAGGGGAAGAAAGTTGATTTCCTTTTTGCTGAAGCCGACGGTGTCTTTATTCGAAAAACCGAAAAGAAAAATAGTACAGAGGTACACCATGCCGTCCTATATGAAGGATGGGATGTGAATGGAAAACAGGTATCTTTAAAGAAACCCATGTACATTATGACCACAAAAACAACTTCAAAGTTCTGGGATGAAGTACAAGCAAAGGCAGTCCAGTATTACTCACTTGAAAAATCTCATGTAATAACAAATAGTGATGGTGGAAAAGGCTATGTGGCCGAAAAGTTCAAAGAGGCGTTTTCACAATCCGAATACCCTGTACTAAACCAATTGGATTCCTACCACGTCAATCAGGCCTTAAATCGAACGTTAAGTGCTAAAAGTAATGAGTATAAGCTTGGAATTCAAAAGGCATTAAAAGAACATAATCAGGATGATTTTCAGCTCTGGATAGTACGAAAGTACATTGGAAGACAAAGAAAGTAGTAAAAAGATAAAGGAATTTCGTACTTATATATTAGGTAATTGGGATCGTATCTTTGACTGGAGAGACAACTTTGAAAATCTTCCAGAGAATGCTAGAGGTCTAGGTGCAATAGAATCAAATCAATGGCATATCTCATTTCGCATGAAAAAACGAGGTATGCATTGGAGTGTAGCAGGATCAGAAGCAATGGTGAAGATTAGACAAGGAATGCTTAATAACACTTTACGAGATGCCTATTTATCTCCATAAAAGAGGAGTGCAAGAAAACAAAGAGAATCAAGGAAAACGCGGTAGGAATAAAGTGTACAAAATTAGAGTGCCAAAAGTATTGATATAAAAACTAGACCGAGAAAAACTTGACACAGACTTCAATAAATCCTGATTTGTATTGATTCCCAAAATAAAATATAATTTTTTTAGTAAGTAAACATTATCTACTTCTAAGGGGCTCAATATATATGAAATTTTCAATTATTATACCTTTTTTTAATGCAGAACAATATTTATCAACAGCTATTGATAGTGTAATTCACCAAACATTAGACTTTAAAGACAATATCGAAATAGTTCTTATAGATGATGGTAGTACGGATAACTCGCAAGAAATTTGTTTAGAATACAAAAGGCTATTTCCAAACAATATAATATATATATATACTGCCAATAACGGCCCAAGTCACGCACGAAATATCGGGATTGAGAACGTTTCTCCATCTTCTGATATTATCGGGTTTTTAGACGCTGACGACTATATCTCTTCTAATTCATTAGAAAATGTTTACACTTTTTTTCATACACACAAGGAAGTTAATATGGCCGTTATTCCTTTATTTCACTTAGATAACACTGTAAATCCTCATAAATTAAATTATCGATTCGATAAAGGTTCTCGGGTTATAAACATATTAAATGAATACCATGCCATCCATTTTCATATCGGTGGTTGTTTTTTTAAAGCAAACATACTCAAGAATTCGAACGAATGGAGATTTCGTCAGGATTTACGATTTTGGGAGGATGCATTATTAATCAATTTATTCCTCCTTACATATAAAAAGTATGGAGTAGTATCTGAAGCTAAGTACTATTATAGAAAACACCAAAAAAATCAATCCTTAGTTAGTCGTTCATGGTACCAAAAGTCACGCTATATCCCTATGCTTAATAACTGTTATGAATTTTTAGTGTCGCAATCAATAAATCTTTATAACGAAATAATCCCTTACATTCAATATTTAATAATTTATCACTTAAGACTATACCTCGTCCCCAAAAATAGTTGGATTATTTACGAAGTGTTAACAGTCCAAGAACAAAATGCTTTTTTTCAAGGAATTGTTAATTTAATTAAAAAATTTGATGATAAATATATCATGGATCAACCATTTCCTTATTATTATAAATACTTTTTAATTAGTTTAAAAAAAAATGGCTGGCCATTCAAGCCTGTAGTACTTTATCCTATTGATGAACAACATATCACAATAACAAAATGGACCCTTCATAATCATAAATGGTTAATTGAAGGCAACTTTAAAAATAAGGCATATAATCTCAAAAAAGATGATCGGATTTTCATTAAAAGGAAAGAAAAAATTATCTATACAAATTCAGAACAGTTAGATTCAAAATCAATAGTTATTTGGGGAAATCTTGTTAGAGACTTTACTTACTCAGGATTTTCAGTTAGCCTCCCCATCAATTATGTGAAGTTTCAATTTGGATTAGAAACAAAAGAAGGCAATACAATCCTACTAAATCATGTCAATCTTTTCAAATTTATGATAAAAAAGGTTACAAAGACATTACTGAACTATTTTCATAGAAAAAGGAAAAACGAGTAGGGGTGTGCATATCTAATAACCCCCACTTGTAACTGCTAAACTAGAATCAACAGTTTTCCACAAATAAGAATGAACCAAAAACACCAAATAAGATTAAACAGTTTCCCTAAAACAGATCACTTTTAATATACTATTAAAGTAGTTTATTGAAAGTGAGGAGACAGGAGTGAAACGATACGTGGATTACTACGAGATTCATAGACTATTTGAGGAGGGATTTTCTAAACGATCCATTGCAAAGAAGCTTGGTATTTCAAGAAATCGAGTAATAAAGTACTTAGATATGTCTATAGAAGAGTTTGAAGATTTTTCAATATCTTTAAAAACAAGAAAGCGGAAACTAGATAGCTACAAGGATAAAATATTACTTTGGTTAAGGGAACATCCAGATATGTCGAGTGCACAGGTATATGATTGGTTACAAGAAAAGTTAGGGGTGAAAAATATTGCAGAAAATACAGTAAGAAATTATGTTAATGACTTAAGAGAAATCTATCATATCCCGAAAGTAAATCCTTCACGAACTTATTTATCAGTACCGGAGTTACCAATGGGACAACAGATGCAAGTAGACTTTGGACAAGATACCGTAAAGGATCTTAATGGAAAATCAAAACGATTATACTTTATTGCTTTTGTATTAAGTCATTCTCGATTTAAGTATGTGGAGTGGCTAGACCGTCCTTTCCGTACGATCGATGTTATTCAAATGCATGAACGTGCATTCAAATACTTTGAAGGTATGACAGAAGAAATTGTGTATGATCAAGATGCATTGCTTGCCGTTAGTGAAAATGCAGGAGATTTAATCATGACATCAGCATTTATAAAATATCAACAAGCTCGAAAATTTTCGGTTTATTTATGTAGAAAGAATGATCCAGAATCTAAAGGAAAGATTGAACAAGTTGTAAAATTTGTGAAATATAACTTCAGTAAACATCGAGTATTTGAAAACATTGCGGAATGGAATCAAGCGTGTTGGAAATGGTTAAAGCGTACAGGAAATTACAAAATTCATCATAATATCAAAAAAAGACCTTCTGAAGTGCACGCCTTGGAAAAGAAGCACTTAAAGAAAGTCGTTGGAACTTACATTTTCGAAAATGTCGTTATTGAAAGTATAACAAGAATGATTCAAAAAGACAATACGATTCGTTTTCAAGGGAATCGTTATAGCGTACCGCAAGGTACTTATCGAAAAGATGCTTCAAATATTGTTTACGTAAATATTGAAAATGGTCTTTTAAATATTCGTTTGACACAAACAGGATCGTCTCTTGCGACTCATAAAATTCCTGAGGGAAGAGGAAATTTGATTATTGACCCTTCTCATCGGAAGAGAAATTTATCGAAAAGAGATGTACTTATCAATGAAATAACAGAAGCCTTTGATGATAAAGAAGGAATTCAATGGCTTATCCAAAAATTACTAGAGCGATATCCTCGACATATTATTGATCAGTTAAGGGTCATACAAAGTACGATTAAGAAATATCCCCGTTTCATTGATGATACATTACAAGAAATGAAAAAACTAAACATGACAAGTGCAAATGATTTTCGTGATATTGCCTGTTCTCTTTCAATCGAAGTGCAGCAACGAGAGCAAGTAAAAACTGTAATTAATGAAAAATATAGAGATTTAAGGGCACCCGAACGGAAAGAAGATATTTACTTAAAAGTTCTGTATGGAGGAAAACGCATATGACATACCCATTTGAAGAATTACAAGCCAAATGTCGTGCACTGCGTCTTGCCGAAACAGCAAAAGAATTACCAGACTTATTAAGGACGGCAGAAGCAAAAAGTTGGACATATCATGAACTCATTCATGAATTACTCAGCTATGAGTTACGTTGTCGTGAAATAAAGCAACAAGAAAGGTTAATGAAATGGGCAGAATTCCCGGAAAAGTTAACATTTGAAACGTATGATTTAGAAGAACAAACTGCGATCGGAGCAAAACAACTTCACGTTCTTCAGGAATTACATTGGATTGATGACTGCTTTACTTTAATTATGATGGGGCCAACGGGAGTGGGGAAAACCCACCTCTCTGTTGCCTTAGGTATTCACGCGGTGGAAAAAGGCTATAAAGTGTCTTTTATTTCGATGAACCAATTAATTTATGTACTTAAGACTAAAGAGTATATTAATAAATCTAAAACAAGGTACAACCGTATATTAAAATCCGATTTAATAATTATTGATGACATTATGTATATGACATATGAAGCAGTAGAAGCAAACCTGTTCTTTCAGTTTATAT
>Ga0207789_1000576_pt1 | contig 12246 bp, 10 predicted proteins | sample HigsolmetaGSP12D_FD_184840 | JGI IMG/M metagenome (GOLD analysis project Ga0207789, IMG submission 184840) | High solid enriched microbial communities from the Joint BioEnergy Institute, USA - SP1-2-D (SPAdes) | ecosystem: Engineered > Bioreactor > SSF (Solid state fermentation) > Aerobic >...
TTTACGAGACTCCTGCGGGAAAAGCGGGCCAGGAGAGACCCCGCAGCGAGGTACGAGCGAGGAGGCTCGCCGGCCGCCCGCGGAAAGCGAGTGAATTTCGCGCGCATCAACACCCCCGTTATCAATCCATACGAAAGTGTACAAAAAGAGTGTCTTGGAATCCCGATATTTAAACCTTATCGAGAAAAACTTGACACATACAATCAAATTTTGTTGTATTGAAAAGTCTCTGGTTTGTGTTAGAATAGAAATAGTCATGAAATCACTCCCTGGATATTTGGTCGTACTTATATCTTAGCAAAGGAGTGGCTTTCATGGCTCTTTTTTTTCAAAAAAAATCATCCTTTTCCGTTTTACAATATTTTCCACAGGAATGAATAGCCTAATCTATTGAAACTCGCCCAAAGCCTCAAAAAGTGATAAAATTCTGGCACTTATAATAAGCAAATTTATCCTATTAAAATCAAAAACTCACAATTTCTTTTTATATTTGTCATAATGTTCCTACAAACGTCTTTTTTCTTTAGTGGAATAAATCAACGACCTTTAATTGTCTGACTGCTTACAGTTTCAGGGGATATAGCATTTTGGCAAGGGCTCTTAAACTGCTTTAATTGATGAAAAATGACGACCAGTGCCCTGTTACTGAACAAACAGAATCTTCAATTTGGTGCCTCAATTTTACAGTTCTCAGACCCTTTTTTTGAGGGCGGGATTTGTGTAGGTGCAATTCAGGAAAAAGCGGGGCTGTCCCAATCAACGATCTCGCAATATTTAACTATTTTGCAAAAAGCCGGTTGCAGATCCATATTAACGTACTCCAGGAACTGGTATGCCTGAAAGAGGCGGGGATTTCAGCGGATGGCTCAAGTCTATTCAAAAAATTGTTGAACAAATAGAGATTCCTGTAATCGTCAAAGAGGTTGGATTTGAAATGAGCAGGGAAACTTTGCGCCTTTTAAAAGAAGCGGGCATAACCTATGTTGATGTCAGCGGGCGCGGGGGGGGCGCGAATTTTATTGGCATCGAAAACGCAAGAAGAGAAAAGCATGAATTCGAATATTTGAAGAACTGGGTTCAGTCTAAACCGATTACTTTGCTGGAAACATCTTCTTTTACAAATGAGATGAATATTTTTGCTTCCGACGGTATCCACAAACCTTTATGCTGTAAAATATTTTGCTCTTGCACAAAAGCGGCAGGACTGGCCAGCCCGGTATTACGACTCGTCCAGTAAGCTGGTGTGGAAGCAGCTGTTCGCGCCATGAATGAGTGGTTTGAACAAATCAGTTTCATCTTAACGATGCTGGGTGCGAGGACAATTGATGAAATAAGAAAATCTCCGCCTGTCATTACAAAGGATGTCCGCGAATGGGCTGAACTGAGGAGAATAGATGTACTGGCATTTGCGCGCAGATAGATAACCAAATATCGGAATATAATCATAAGCCAGGTTGAAAAATCCTGGTTTATTTTTGCTGGTTTTTTCTTGCCCAAATCCCTGTCATTTTGTCTAACATACTGCTATTAAACTGAGGGCAATGTCCTGTTTCAGGAAGGATTTCCTATTTATGGAAGATTTGATACTGCTGCATTGTATGTCTGTGGCAATCAGAATATAATGAAGAAAGGATATCAGGATGTAATGAAAACATGTACAAAACAGGCAAGACTGAAAATAAACATACATGTATGCTTAAATTTTGGACTCGGTAAAAGGATGATCAATATGCCAAATAAAAAAGCAAGAGTTACCATAACGGATGTAGCCAAAGCTGCCAATGTTTCTGCTACAACCGTTTCGAGAATTTTAAATGAAAGAGACAAGGACGGCAAAATTAAAATTAGTGCACAGACAAAAGCATTAGTTTTAAAAAAGGCTGAAGAACTCGGATATCAGCTGAATCCTTTTGCTTCCGCTTTACGATCAAAACGCACAGGGCTGATAGGAGCCATTATTCGGGATATTGCGGATCCCTTTCCTGTCAAGCTTGCTAAAAGGGTCCGGCGGGAAGTGAATGCCCAGGGCTTTGAATTATTAATTGGAGATACAGAATATGATGAAGACGCTGTTGAGAAACAACTGAATTTGATGGTGAACCACCTTTTTGACGGGTTGCTGATTTTTACCCATTCCGGTGAAAAATTGCTGGGTAACCTGGAAAAGTACTCAGTGCCCTACGTCACATTAACAGGGGGATATCAGTCACTAGAAAAACCAAGAGTTTATACAAATGACAGGGAAGGAATTGATATGGTGCTCCATCATCTCCTTGATTTGGGGCACCGGAATATTGGATTTATCGGGCGTCAGGACATTAGTATTAAGCAACGGGAAATTTATTTCCGCGAGATCATGATACAACATGGCTTTCCCTTGGTTGACCGGTATATTGAAACAGACGCAAAATCGGCTGCTGATATATCCAATTATTTTGCAACCATTTCCCGGCTCAGCACAAGACCCACCGCTATTTTGTGCGCAAATGATGTCATTGCGATCCGTGCAATAAATTTTGCGCATCAATATGGTTTTAAAGTGCCTGAAGACCTGTCAATTGCCGGATTTGATGATATAGACCAGGCAGCCGAAACGTCCCCGGCTTTAACGACAGTACAGCAGCCATATGAGGAATTGGCCAAACAAGCTGTTCATTTATTAATCAGGCTGATGAATAACCTGGAACCGGTATTATTTAAAACTGACTTATTATTATCTCCCCGCCTTGTCGTCCGCCAATCAACAGGTGCGGCGAAAGCATGAAGATTGCAAAAAAACAAGGGAATGAAGAAAATCCGAAATCAACATAAAATGGTTTCGGATTTTTTATTTATCTTGATCGAAGGATAAAATTAGATTGTGAACATTTCGTTACCGTTTGCTGGAAGGACTTGTTCACCCTCTCTTGCCTGTGTTAGTATGAGTACGTAAATTAGTGCAAACGTTAAACGTACATCGTTTTATGTATATCGTTTGCATTAATATCGCAGCTGTAAAAATCACTTTATAAGACAGGGAGGATAAAGGAATGAACGAAAAGAAAGCGTTAGAAGTCGATGACTTACGTTCAGCACTTGAACTTTTAAAAAGTGTCCCGGGCCAATATGTTGAAACGGACATTGAAGTAGATCCTGATGCCGAAGTTTCAGGAGTTTACCGCCATGTAGGCGCCGGCGGTACAGTTGAAAGGCCGACGAAGGAAGGCCCGGCAATGGTCTTTAATAAAATCAAAGGCTTCGATGATGCACGTGTTGCTATTGGGGTACTGGGCAGCAGAGACCGTGTCGGCCTGCTTTTAGGTGCAGATCCGAAAAACCTTGGTTCCTATTTAATGAACGCTGTTAATCATCCGGTTAATCCAGTTGAAATTAACAATAAAGATGCAAAATGCCAGGAAGTTGTCCATTATGCAGATGACCCGGATTTTGATTTGAGAAAACTGGTTCCCGCTCCAACCAATACGGAAGAAGATGCCGGCCCTTACATTACACTTGGGATGTGCTATGGCACCGATCCGGAAAACGGCGATAGTGATATTACCATCCATCGTCTTTGCATCCAATCAAAAGATGAATTGAGCATGTGGATTACCCCTGGTGCACGCCATTTGGGTGTATTTTATGAAAAGGCAGAAAAACTTGGCAAACCTCTTCCAATTTCTATCAGCATCGGGCTGGATCCTGCAATTGAAATTGGAGCGGGTTTTGAGGCACCGACAACTCCAATTGGTTTCAATGAACTGCAAATTGCGGGCGCGCTCCGTAATAAACCGGTTGAAATTACAAAGTGCCTGACCATCAATGAATATTGCATTGCCAATGCAGAGTATGTCATTGAAGGTGAACTGATGCCTTATGACAGGGTAGACGAAGACCAAAACACACATACTGGGAAAGCGATGCCGGAATTCCCTGGCTATACAGGAGAAACGAAAAAAGTGCCGGTGATAAAAGTGAAAGCAGTGACCCACCGCAAGCATCCGATCATGCAATCCTGCATCGGGCCAAGCCATGAACATGTCTCAATGGTAGGCATCCCGACAGAAGCCAGTATTATTTCCATGGTCGACCGTGCAATGCCGGGCAGACTGCTGAACGTACACGCTGCACCATGCGGGGGCGGGAAATTCGTTGCCATTTTGCAATTTAAGAAGGGTGCGCCAAGTGATGAAGGCAGGCAAAGACAGGCCGCACTGCTTGCACTCTCGGCTTTTAGTGAATTAAAACATGTATTTTTAGTTGATGAAGATGTGGATATTTTTGATATGAACGATGTCATGTGGGCGATGACGACCCGCTTTCAGGGCAATGAAGATGCAATCTTTATTCCTGGCGTAAGGTGCCATCCGCTTGATCCTTCAAACGATCCAGATTATTCGTCAAGTATTCGCGATCACGGCATCGCATGCAAGGCAATCTTTGACTGTACAGTTCCATTAAACATGAAAGACCGGTTTAACAGGTCACATTTTATGGATATCGACAAGAAAAAATGGGCTGATTTCATCAAATAATGTCCATAAGATAGTCCGGGGCTCCGCAACGCCCCGGACTAATTTAAGGAGGTATAATTTGTGAAAAAAATAATAGGCTTTTTAGCGGGATTGGCAGTATTTGCAATTATCTACTTTATCCCAATCCAAGGTCTCCATACAGCAGCTCATTTGGATCTGGCTCTGACCCTGATGACAGTGGTCTGGTGGGCAACACAGGTTGCACAGCCTGCCTATGTTGGCGGTATTTATCTCATGCTTTTGATTATCTTGCATGTTGCCACACCAGTTCAGGTATTTTCTTCCTCCTGGACAGGTTCCATCATGTGGCTTGTAATCGGTGCTTATTTAATCGCTGGTGCTGTGAAGGATTCCGGTTTCGGTGAACGGATTGCTTATGCGTTTATCATTAAATTTGTACGTTCATGGACAGGCATTATCGTCTCTATCTTTGTCCTGACTTTTATTCTGGCGCTATTGATTCCACATCCTTGGCCCAGGGCATTCCTGATTATGTCGGTCATGGGGGTTGTGGCAAAAAGCGCGAATATGCCGGATGAGGACAAATCAAAAATCGGATTAGCCGTATTTGCTGCATCATGCCCGCTATCCGGAGCATTTCTTACAGGAGATGCGACACTGAACCCGCTTGCAGTAGCAGACTCAGGCGTAAACACAACTTTTATCAAATACTTTGAATACATGGGCGTCCCAATGATCATTGCAGCCTTTCTGACAATGCTGCTCATCTTATTTTTGTTCAAGCCGACCAGGGAAGTTCATATCGATTTGGATGTTCTTAAAGCACAACAAAAACAACTTGGAAAAATCACAAATAAAGAAATCCGTACGATTATCTGGCTGGTGATTGCCATTGTATTGTGGCTGACAAGCGGTGTGACCGGAATCAATGTCGGTTGGATTACTTTACTTGTCGCTTTGCTTATGAGCATGCCGGTAATCGGGGAAGTTCTGACAGCAAAATCGTGGAGCGGGGTTCCGGTGAATGTGCTTGTTTTCCTGACCTCCGCCATTGCCATTGGGGATGTCGGTGCTAAAACAGGCATGAATGCCTGGATTGCCAATACGCTTCTTCCGTCCTCTCTTCCGGGAAATATTTTTGTTCTTGTCCTGTTGATTGCGGTATTCACGATTGTTATTCATATGTTTATGGGTTCGGTCATTGCGGTTATGGGGGTTACGATTCCTGCTGTTGTTGCAGCAACTTCACATATGGGAATCAACCCGCTGGCCATTTCCCTGATTATTTTTTCAATCGTCAATCTGCACTACATCCTGCCGTTCCATAATCTCGCTATGCTGGTGGGAAGTGATCCGGATACAGGCGGATATACGCAGGGCCAGGTCATAAAACTGGGCATTCCTTTAACCGTTGTAATTTTTATTATCGCTATCGTGATGACAGCCTGGTTCCATATAATCGGACTGATGTAAATATTTGATGCTATAACAGAGCCGGGATAATGATAGGATTTAATGGGATTCAACTAAGGGACGCATCTTTCTATAAGATACGTCCCTGCTGTTCATCAGAAATGTCTCCATTGCCTCTTTTTTAATTTAACTATTTTCTCAATACATCTATTTGTGTTTTGCCAAACATGGAAAGGAGTTAAATCTATGATTCATATTGAAAAACGTGTCGGCCGGATCTATCTGTATTTAGATGCCTATTTTATGGGAGAAGATATTGTCGTTCTAGTAACAGGCGCAGATCGTCCGCATTTGGGGACCATCACAGCAGGAGCAAGATTGGAACCCCTGCAGACCGTACAGCTGCAAACGCATAAAGAATTCTATATAACAGAAGAAATTGCGGTGCAATTGAGAAAAAATTTCAGGGGGAATTTTGCCATTTGTTGCGGTGCCCATCTGGACAATATCAAAAAAGAGGAAATATCGCAATTAACTGAAGTTGGTGTACAGTTAGGAAAAGAACTGATTGAAAAACTAAAAGAAAAATAATTTTGTCACAATATGGGAACGAGGAGGAATTAAAATGGATCTCATAGTTGGTATATCAGGCGCAACTGGAACTGTTTATGCGGTGCGTTTTCTTGAAATTTTAAAAGAAATGAAGGATGTGACAACACACGTTATAATCAGCAAATGGGCAAAAGCAAACTTACAAGTTGAAACAGACTATACAATCAAATATTTGGAAAGTTTAGCTGATGAGTTATACAACAATAATAATCTGGGTGCTAAAATTTCGAGCGGATCATTTATAACGGATGGTATGATTATTTTGCCCTGCAGCATGAAAACATTAAGTGCTATCTCTAATGGGTACTCGGATTCTTTAATCTCACGAGCAGCGGATGTTGTTTTAAAAGAGGGAAGAAAATTAGTGGTTTGTCCAAGAGAAACCCCGTTAAATACCATCCACCTTGAGAATATGACAAAATTGTCAAAAATGGGAGCCCGTATTGTCCCGCCAATGCCGTCATTTTACAATAACCCGAAAACACTTGATGATATCATCAACCAACATGTGGTGAGAATATTGGATCAGTTTGGGATACATGTGAGAAATGGCCACAGATGGAATGGGATGGCAAAGAACAGGGCATAAAATTTTACAAATGGAGGGTAAACTTATCTTTTTTACGTTTTGCTCTGCCATCAGTACGCTTTCCTGGCCTTCATACGGCCATCATCTACAGACAGCAGGCAATTGTATACCATACCAAAAGGGGAGCTTTTCGGAAAGCTCCCTTTTTGGAGATCCGCTTCAACGCACTGCGCTATAGGTGATCTTTGCCATTTGGTATATCTTTCGTATCCTGAAAATGAGTTTGTTTAAGAAAGAAACCAAAAAGATGAAAATCCTATTTTTTTTGAAAATAGAAGCAGTGATCTGCGTTTTTCTGGGTGGCGTTATTTTGCTGGATAAGTTCATTCCGAAAATCAGCCCGTCCTTTTCTTACCCGTGGTGGCTGCCGCTCGTTTTGGGTGTGGTTGGTTCAGGGGTTTACTATAGCTGGGGAACAGCAGCAAAGTCCCGGGGGATATAACGGCTGCGATCTTCAAAATGTCCTTCACCGGGTGATGAAGGACAAAATGAGGGCCGGCCTATATAAGTGACGGTTCAGTCCCATTTGGGCTCTGGTTTGCCCGCTTTTTATAAAAACGGTTTACTGGATGATCTCTGCAACTTAAGCAAATTGTGTCTGGTAGAGATTGGCATATAACCCGTTCTGCTCCAGCAATTCCTGATGCGACCCCTTTTCGATAATTTCGCCATGGTTGATGACGAGGATCATGTCGGCTTCGCGGATCGTGCTGAGCCTGTGGGCGATGACAAAACTGGTCCGCCCTTTCATGAGCGACTTCATCGCCGCCTGGATGTGAAATTCCGTGCGTGTGTCAACGTTACTCGTTGCCTCATCCAATATTAAAATCGCCGGGTCGGCAAGCATTGCTCTTGCAATGGTTAACAGCTGTCGCTGCCCCTGGCTGATATTGCTCCCTTCCGCCTGCAAATACGTATTGTAGCCGTTTGGGAGTTTCCGGATAAAACTGTCAGCATTCGCTAATTTTGCCGCCCGTTCCACTTCTTCATCGGTAGCTTCGAGACGGCCGTAACGGATATTGTCGCGGATTGTGCCCGCGAAAACATAAGCATCCTGCAACACGATGCCGATCTGCCGGCGCAGGTCAAATTTATTAAACTCACGTATATCCTTTCCGTCAATCAGAATCCGGCCCGACTGGAAATCATAAAAACGGGTCAGCAGATTTATGATTGTTGTTTTTCCTGCACCTGTCGGCCCGACGAGCGCAATCATCTGGCCTGGGCGGGCATGCAGGGTGAGGTTTTTTAAAACAGACACACCAGGTGTATAACTGAACGAAACGTGTTCAAATTCAACTTCTCCTTTGATTTTCTCAGAAGTCCCGCTTGCCCCGTCTTGAGATTCCGGCTCCAAATCCAGAATTTCAAACACCCGTTCAGCCCCTGCAACCGCGGATTGCAGCATATTATACTGGTTGGCAAGCTGGTTAATCGGCTGGCTGAACAGGTTCGAATAGTTTAAGAAACTCACAATAATGCCAATTGTGATCATATGGTCATAGGCAAAAATACTGCCCGCCGCAGCAATCATAACAAAACTTAAGTTGCGCGTCGCATTCATGATCGGGCCCATGGAGCCGGAGAGCATTTGTGCCTTTACGCCGACATCCCGCAGCCGATCATTTTTTTCATGAAAAGCTTGTATGGTTTTCGCTTCATGTCCGAATGTTTTAATGACTTTTAAGCCGGACATGGTTTCCTGGATATAGCCATTTACTTCTCCCAGCTCTTTTTGCTGCCCGGAAAAATACCGGCGTGTATATTTGGTGATGCTTTTTGTGATAAAAGTAATCACCGGTATAATCAGAACGGTTACAAGCGTCATCCATAAGCTTAAAGTGAGCATCATGATGATGCTGCCGACAAGCATCAATATACTTGAAACGAGCTGGACCATTGTCTGGTTCAAGGTATTAGAGACGTTCTCGATGTCATTTGTCGCCCGGCTCATCAATTCCCCATGCGTTTTCCTGTCAAAAAAGCGGATGGGGAGCTGCTGGTATTTTTCAAACAGGTCCTGGCGCATGTCCCGGACGGTATGCTGCGATAAACTTGATGCAATATACTGCTGCAGCCAGGTAAACAGAGCTCCGAGCGCATACACAGCCAGTAATATCAGACACATCAGCAAAAAACCGCGGGATTTATGCGGCACGACATAATTGTCAATCGCTTTCCCGATTAAATACGGTCCGAGAAGCGCGGCGCCTGATGTGAAAGCCGTGCTGAGGACAACAATCCACAGGCTCCTCCGCTGACGTTTCAAATAGCCCCATATTCTGAGCAGCGTCCCTCTTGCATCTTTTGATTTTTCTTGCGGGATGCTAAGCCCGTGGCGCGGCCCCTGTCCCTGCCGGAAACCGAGCTGTCCGAGATTTGTCCCATTACCGGCTGGCCGGCTGTTGTTTTGCGGCATTCTCATGTGCCTCCTTTCTCCCAAACTGTGAATCATATATTTCCTGATAGACGCGGCTTGTTTCCATTAATTTTTCATGGGTGCCGCGTCCTGCAATTTTGCCGTCTTCTAATACAAGAATTTGATCCGCGGATCGGACAGAGGAAATTCTCTGTGCAATTAGAAATGTGATGCTTTTTTTCATCACTTCTTTCAAACCATCGCGGATCTCCTTTTCCGTGCCGAGATCCAGTGCGCTCGTGCTGTCATCCAGAATCAAAATCGGCGGCCGCACCAAAAGCGCACGGGCAATTGACAGCCTTTGCTTCTGCCCGCCGGATAAATTTATGCCCTTTTGCCCGATTTGCGTCCGGTAGCCGTCCGGAAGACCGGAAATAAAATCATGGGCCTGCGCGATTTTTGCGGCTGCTTCAATTTCTTCCGGCGTTGCATCCGGCTTGCCAAATGCAATATTCTCACTGATTGTGCCGGTAAACAAAAATGATTCCTGGAGTACCATGCCAATATGGCGGCGCAAATCCAAAAGCGGAATCTCGCGGATATCTTTCCCGTCAATCCGGATGGACCCGGATGAAACATCATACAGCCTTGGGATTAGTTGTACAAGCGTCGATTTACCGGAACCGGTTGGGCCGATTATGGCGATTGTTTCGCCAAGATGTGCCGTAAAGCTGATGTCGCGCAAAACTTCCGTCTCGGCTTCTTCACGCCTGTATGAAAAACTGACATGGTCAAATTCCACCACCCGCCCCTGAATCGGGAATGGCTGTGCCGTTTCGCTGTCTTCAATATCCGGCCGGGTACTGAGCACTTGCTGAATCCGTTTGACCGAGACGGTTGCCTGCGAAACATTCACAAGAATGGAACTCAGATTTAATAACGCGGAAAGTGCCTGGGGGACATAGTTAACAAACGCCACCAAGTTCCCAACCGGCATTGATTTTGCCCACACAAGATTTCCGCCGTAATACACAATCCCGACGAGGCAGGCATTTATAATCAGGTTTACAACCGGGTAATTCAAGGCGATGACGTGCGATGCTTTAATAGAAGTTTGCGCATAATCGCGGTTCGCCTGCCCGAACAGCTTTGTTTCGTAAAGGGAGCGGACGAACGCTTTAACAACCCGGATGCCGGCGAGATTTTCCTGCAGCCTTGTATTCACCGCATCAAGTTTTAACTGGACATGAGAAAAGATAGGAAATGAGTGCCGGATTAAAACGGTGAGTACGACAGCCAGCAACAGGATCGTCAGTAAAAGAATCAGTCCGAGGCGGGGACTCATGATAATCGCCATGATAATACTCCCGACCAAAAGGCCGGGTGTGCGGATAAACGTTTGCATGCCCATTCTTAATAAATTTTGCACCTGGGTGACATCATTTGTCATCCGGGTAATCAAAGAACCGGTTTTAAACGTATCCAGATTTTCAAATGAAAAGGACTGGACTTTTGTAAATGCTGCTTCCCGGATATCGGCACCGAAATTTTGTGAAGCGCGGCTCGCGAAAAAATTGCACCCGACACCTGCACTAAGGCCGAGAAATGCTGTCAATACCATGATGGCGCCTGTATGTAAGATGATTTGAAAGTCATGTTTGACAACACCGTTATCGACGAGATCCGCCACAAATTTTGGTAATAACAAGTCAAACAGTACTTCAAATACCATAAAACAAGGCGCGAGCACAAAGGACTTCCAATAAGGTTTAAGATAATTCCTTAATTTCCACATGTTCTGTCTCCTTTATACTCAAAAATTTAGGGAAAGCACGCTTACAGCCGGCCTTCCCTTTTCGCCTGAGTTTTTCACTCGGAAATTTCCGTTTTCTCTGCTGCTTTTTTCACCGCTTTCACTTCATATATGCTGACTTCCATTTTCAGCATATAGTCCGGTTTCGGCTTACCGCGGTTTGCCTTGTGGCCTGCGATATGGGCATCGCTCTTTTCCCACTGTTTCCAGTGCGCTTCCGATTCCCATGTGATCATGACAATCACTTCTTCTTCGCCGCGCCTTTGTTTTTTCTGCATGATATTAATACCGACAAAGCCTTCCTGTTCTTCGATGATCCCCGGTTTGCTGAACCGTTCGATGACCTTGTCTGCATGTCCTTCTGACACAGTGATTTTTCTTAATTGCACAAACACCTCGTTCACCCCTCTTTTTCTTCATCCTCCGGTTTTTCTTTTTCCTCCGCGCCGGCTTCTTTCTCCCTGATTTCCTCTTCCCGGATTTCAAACAGCTCCGTAAATTCGCTGATGACCATTTCAATTGCCTTTAACTCGCCAACGATCACCGGGTTAATGGATTGTAGTTCCGGTGTGGCAAGCTGCTGTTTCAATGTATTCCGCTTGATGTTCAGCCTGTTTAGAAGCTCGATTGCCCTTCCGCGGCGGAATGTTTTCGCACCGTGATGATGGTGCTTTCTTCTGCCATGTTCCTCTTCACACGGATGGCGGGGCCCTTCAAATTTTCCCTCGGGGCCAATTGATGATCTCATATATGTGCTCCTTTCTGTATACAGTTGTATACAGAAATAATTGTATACAGTTGTATACAAAATGTCAAAGGTTATTTTGCAAAAAAGAAAATATGTTTTTAAGTTAAATTCTAAAACTTGAAAGTACGAAAATCGTGCAAACCCCTTGTCACCACTGCGGTTACCCCGGCTAATTTAGAGCTAAGCTGCTTTAATTAGGTGTTTTTGATAGCTGACAGGTAACTTTTTTAAAAATTG
>Ga0207789_1000577_pt1 | contig 12225 bp, 9 predicted proteins | sample HigsolmetaGSP12D_FD_184840 | JGI IMG/M metagenome (GOLD analysis project Ga0207789, IMG submission 184840) | High solid enriched microbial communities from the Joint BioEnergy Institute, USA - SP1-2-D (SPAdes) | ecosystem: Engineered > Bioreactor > SSF (Solid state fermentation) > Aerobic >...
GATGAAAAGAGCCTTAAGAAAATCAAGGAATTCCGTTCGTATATCTTGAAAAATTGGGAACGCATTTTTGACTGGAGAGACAAGGTTGAAAACGTGCCAGAAGGTGCAAGAGGCCTGGGAGCGATGGAATCAAACCAAAGGCATATCTCATTCAGAATGAAGAAACGGGGCATGCATTGGAGCAAAAAAGGCGCAGAAGCCATGGTGAAAATTAAACAAGGGATTCTTAACCAGACATTGAGGGAAGCTTATTTGAAACACCGTACAAGAAGTGGGAAAAAACAAAGGGAATTAAAACAAGCAATAAGGTTATCAGAGCTATTTAAACAGCCAGTACGTCCGTCAATCGGGGTGAAACGTGGATCTGTCGCTTTATATACAAGCCATTCATCGGCAATGGGGCATTTAAGCAAGATTCTTGGGTTTTAATTTCAGCCTGGATAAGTGGCATTAATTTGGAAAATTATTGCCACTTATCCAGGAGAGTAAGCGAAGCGCGGTAGCCGAAAAGTGTACAAAAAAGAGTGTCTTGAAAACCCGATATTTAAATACTATCGAGAAAAACTTGACACATACTACCTATCCTCCAAGATTTACAAGAAATTTAGAATTAAATAAAATAAAATAAGAGCAATATACTGTTTCAATATTCCCTTTATAAATTTTAAAGTGTTTATTTCAAAATATTACTCTTCATAATACCTCTCGAACCGCCATGCATCACGGCACATGGTTACTATATCACGTTTTGCTTCCCAGCCTAATTCACGTTTAGCCTTTGAGACATCTGCATAACATTCTGCAATATCACCAGGTCTTCTAGCGACAACTTCATATGGAATGGTAATACCATTTGCATCTTCAAAAGCTTTAACTAATTCTAAAACACTCGTCCCTTTACCTGTTCCTAAGTTGTAGATATTCACACCTGGAGTAAGATGTTCGAGAGCTGCAACATGCGCTTCTGCAAGATCCATGACATGAATATAATCACGAACACCTGTTCCATCAACGGTAGGATAATCATTACCGAAAACTCTTAATCTCTCCAACTTTCCTTTTGCAACTTGACCTATATATGGCATAAGGTTATTTGGAATTCCATTAGGTGCTTCACCAATTAATCCACTTTCATGGGCACCTACTGGATTAAAATAACGAAGGAGTGACACAGAAAAGTTAGGATTTACCTTTCCAAAATCAGTTAAAATTCGTTCACTCATCACCTTTGTTTCACCATAAGGATTTGTCGTAGGTAATAGATCCATCGTCTCAACAAATGGAACTTTATTATCACCATAAACTGTTGCTGATGAGCTAAACACAAATTTATCTACACCATATTTGTGACAAGCTTTAGCAAGAACAAGAGTACTTAAAACATTGTTATAGTAATATTCTAATGGTTTTTTTACGGACTCACCAACTGCTTTAAGACCAGCAAAATGAATGATACCATCTATTTGATGATGAATAAAAATTTGATTGACAGCTTGCTCATTTGTTACATCAACTTCATAAAATATAACTTTTTTTCCAGCTAGCTGCTCAATCTTTTGAATCATTTCAGGTCTGCTGTTAAAAAAATTATCAGCAATAATAACAGAATATCCTGCTTTTAGTAGAGCGATGCTTGTATGGGAACCAATATACCCTGCTCCTCCTGTAACTAAGATAGACAATTGTATGCCCTCCTAAGATTTAGGTTATACTTAAAAGAAAAAAATTTTAACCTATCAAATGCATAAATTCCTTTCAAATCTTGTTATATATTTATTCTTTAAGTAATATTAAAATTCTATCAAAATATTGGTAAGATTCTTGAATACAGACATACCCCTAGATATTGCATTTTGAAGAATAATAAAATATAGATTCAGCTCGTATTTACCAAAACTATACCTGACGTTACACTGCTACTAGCTTGTCAGTTAAGATTAAACATATTTAATATAAATTTTCCAAAAAGGTTTTGTAGCTTTATATTATGATAATTTTTTTCTAAAAAATAAGTTAAATGTATTTCTTAGAGCAAAAATTTCACCTTTTTTAATTACTAGGTAGAACAGATAAACTAATAGATACGTCATTCCTGCCTTAAATAGACTTAAGTACCAAGACAATGCTATAAAGGCCGCAGTACAACAAAGTTCAATTATAATATCTTTTTTGACTTTTATATCTATTAATTTAGATAGATATAATTCAGCAATAATACAACGTATAGCAAGAACTACTGTAATAGATAATACAGTTAAATTCAAACTGCTTAGTAAATATACATTTATGAAAGATAGAACTATGCTCAAAAATAATGTAAATAAATTTATTAACAACAATGCCTTTTCTTTACGTAAGGTTTTTAAATATGTGTTAATAAGCATTAGCATTTTGCTTTCAAAAATACACATAGGAAACAACAATGTCATGTAAATAAAGCTATCCAAGTACTGGGGTAACCAAAACGATAGGATCATTTTTGCTGGAAAATATAGTAATAACATCCCAAATAAGGGAACCATTATTAGGGTTCTCATAGTATTGTAAAATGATGGGAGTTTTTCCTCTGGCATTCGACGTAAAGAAGGAAATAAAACTATCCCAATTGCGTTAATAAAAAGCATTAACATATTTGAGATACTTAGGGTAAGCGAAACTTTACCGAATGTTTCGACACTCCAATTATTGTCTATAAGTAAACGTACAGACCCAACAATAAACAAGCTTGCGAAATTTGCAATTAGCAATTTACTTCCTATGGAAATATTAATCTTTATTTCTTTTAAAGATTTTTTTATTGAAGGGAATCTCCTAAATACTATCTCCTTACAGGTATAAATTGTATAAATTACTGAACATATTTTACCTACAATGTCAGAGAGAATTAGAAATACGAAATTTTTTATTCCTAACAATAGAAAAACGATAACCAGAACAAAATATATAGCCCTCTCAAGTATGTAAGCAATTGAATATTCATAAATTCTATTAGTAGTTTGCAAGGTTAACGATAATAAAGATCTAGGTGCAATTAATACTCCTGCAAGACATGTTAAGAATACAACTAATGTTTTATTTGAATTTGTAGAATATGTACTATAAATACATGCAAAGGTAAAATCCACTAAGATATTAACCATTAATAGAAACCAGTATTGAGATGCAAATATCGGCTTATTTAAACTCTTATAATCACATCCTCCAAAACGTAAATAAACACCTTCACTCAATCCAAGAGACATAAATGAAATAATGTAAGTATAAAAAATATAAAGTTGCCAATAACCATAACTTTCAACACTAACTACTTTTGGAACTATAATAATTAATATTGTAGAAATAATTACTGATAGCAGATTTACCAAAAATGTATATGAAATATTTTCAATAAACTTCTTAATGCTACTATTCATTGGACTTCCTCTTTTTATTTTGAGTTTATTTCAGAGTATATACTTTCTTACTCTACATTTAGTATTAAAACCAAAGTTAATGTTACTAGGCAAAATATCAAAAGGTTTATATACTTTATAAAACTTTTAGGATCTCAATAACAAAAATATAAAGTATAGTATTTATAATATATTATCCACTAGTAAGTGAAAAAGAATACTTTTTCCTTTTAATTGCTCCTAATAATATCGTTCCAAATATTATAATTCCAACTGCTAGTATTTTAGATGTTGAGAAGGCTGAAACTAAAAAAGCTAGTGCTGCCCCTCTAGGTGCAAAAAGAATTTGTCGTGTCATAAGGAGAGCAAAGGTAATCAAAATAAGATTGGAATTCCTGAGAATATACATCAGAATAAATAATATAGATCCATAGATCATACTACCAATAAATACGCCTAAATATGAAAAATCGACAAATAATTCAGCAATAAAAGATGATCCATAACCCACACCACTTAAATACAAAGTAGGCATTATTAAGTACGATATAGCATGTGAAAATAAATGTCCTTCTAGTGCACGTTGTACTGTTTGCCCAAATAATTCCGGCAATCCTTTCAATGGACGTATAACTTTACTATCAATAAATTCAAAAATGGGGCCAAAAGTGTAGAAACCTGCTTTTGGTAAGGATTCTTTATACATTTGACCATATCCAATTAAATTGGCACTAATACCCTGTGAGTAAAAGAAGTTTAATATTGCTTCAAAATAATTACTTGGGTCAGTCCTAGAGTATCTACTTCTTCTAACTTCTATAATTGTCATAAAAACCATTAAAATTGGGAATAATATACTAACAAAGACAAATTCCTTTTTTCCAAACCATTTTTCTACCTTATTTTCTTTAGAACTACTATCATTTATACTACGAATACAAAAATAAATAAGTATTATTAACAAATTTAGCATTAAAACTGATCTGCGACCAGCAATTGCAGCCATTAAACCCTCAAAAATGTATAACCCAATGGGTATAATACTCCTCTTTTTTGAAGGATTTGTTGCCAGATATGAAAATAATGCAACGTCATACATTTCACTAAATAAAACAAGTACAGATGGTAATGATGAGGTAAAGGTAGAAAACGTATCATAGTAACCTTCGGTTGACGCAACTTGTTGCATTTCAATTAAATAATAAATTCTAAAAATCATACAAAAGAAAAAAAGTAATAAACTTATTATACGAAAGTTGTTAATAAAGTTGGCACTATATTCCTTTTTCCCTTTTAAAAATTTTAAATCGAGTCTTTGTATTGTTATATACCCAATAAATAAGCTTAAAAGACTTATAAATTGGCATGCTAAAATAACTAATACTTTATCTTTCTCATGAAAGGCTAATCCTAGAAGACCTAAATGTTGACTTTTGTAATTAAATAGGCTGACAACAAGCATCCTTCCAATTAAAAACACAAAAAAGGTAATATTAAATGAGAAAAAAATAATTCTTTTATAAAACTCCTTAAGACTGTATAAGATATTGTGCATTAATATCAACAGAACCGAAGCCAACATAACATAGATGTTTTCAAAAAGTAAGCCAATTAAAAATAAAGTTATTGCTCCTATAAGACTTGTCAAGCGTAAAATAACATTCATTATTATCCTCCGACTCATTACAATACTATAACAAAGCCATGTGTTTACATTAAATTCAACTTTTACACTGTAAAAAAGGCTTCAAGACATTTTAAAATAATAGATTTATCACTCATCTAGAACTGTTCTTGACAAAAATAAATTAATTAATTAAAAAAACACTTTATCTTTTGGTATTGTTTAATGAATAAGAAAAACTATCAAAATGGAAAAGGTGTCTCCTATAGTTATAAGGGATAATAGTCAAATTAATCATTTACCAAAAGATTTAAAAGCAAAATTTGACGAGATAAAGATTCAAAAAAATTTAATAAAGGCTGGATTTATCTTTTTTATCAAAGACTTTGGCTATTCTTGTTTATTTTTATTTAATCTTATTTTTGTTTGATTTTTCAAAGGAAAAAACTGGTTTAGTCTGCTCCAAAGTAAAAAGGTTTGTGATTTACCTGATAAGGATCAGTTTATAGCTTATTAAATACTCCAAAATACAACTGGCTTAGATTCTTTGTCACTTTATGGTGCTCGACAATAATAAAAGTAAGTGCACTTACCAATCACAATTGAGTAAAAGTACTAATTGTGGATGACTCCACCTATCAAAGAACTTGAATTAACAAGGTGGAGCTTCTTGCACACCACTTTGGCCATGCCTCACAAAAAAATACTTTTACAAAGTGGGGTTCTTATGCTTACCCTTACTAAGTTAACCAAGTCACAATCAGCGGATTGATGAATAAATTGAAAACGTACATTTGGGTATAAACGTCGTGCAGAAGCCTTTGTGAAAGCAACCGATATTATGGTAAGACTACCCTTTGCCATAGAATTGACGCTTCTTATATGACAATGGATAGTTGGTTTACTCAACAAGCCACTTATCAAATTAATTGTCGAGCAAGGTTTGGACGTAATTGATATGGTTAAAATACTTATCAAAGATACCCAGCAAATGACAAATGGGTAAGTCTACATAAACAATATCAAGCTGCCAAACCAATCCAAAAAGAAAGAAGGAATATTCCGTTCTATCCACACAACCATGGTCAATGGTGTGTCTGTAAAAGTTATTTTCTTACGAAGTCGGTAAAAAAAGTCAATGGTTAGCTATCCTAAGAACAAATTGTACGTTATTAGGACAAGAAATCATTCGGATTTATGGCATGCGTTGGAATATTAAAATATTTTTAAAACAATGAAATCCTCATTAAGCAAAGGAAATTTCAAAGCAGAATCTATGACTTCATGATCAGCCACACTACCATTGTGTTCACAAGCTATATCATTTTTTCTTGACAAAACCGTTTGAGTACGGAACAGTGTGTTTTAAGTGCAATGTTTTATGAACTCTGTGATGAAGTCAATGAGCTTTATTGGTAGTAGTATAGAAATTCTAGAAGGCGTAATAAAAGCAAACAAAAAGATCAAAAATCAAAAAATTAATCCAAAATCAATTACACTATTGCTTCTCAGATTTACCCAATTATATTAAGGTTCATCTGCCTAATTTGGGATGCAAAAGTTAAGTTAATGGCATAAAAGCTTTTAGATCCAATCTTAAAAACCTATACACAAAAAATATCTATCATAAGATTAAGTATAACATCACTGTTTAAACTTAAGTTAATTCTCTAAATTCCAATTAGATATCTCATATGCAAAACTACTGTATAATCTATCTGCATTACACTTTTCCTCCCATAATTGATACGCTGCCTCACACATTTCTATGTAATCTTCCTGGTTCATTGACTTAATATACAATAGTTTTTCCGCTATTTCCTCCGGTGTACAATTACTTTTTAACAAAAAACCCGTTTTATTTGGATCTATTATTTCATTTGTTCCACCTACATTAGTAGCTATGACCGGTAATCCCACCGACATTGCTTCCATTATAGAAACTGGAACTCCTTCAGAAGCTGATGTATTAATAAAGACTGTTGCATCAGTATTTTGATACCACTTCAATACTTCATTATTTTTCATATGTCCAGTAAATTCAAATTGATGTTTATTTAATTTGTTTGAAGCAAGCATTTTTATTTCATCAAATTCTGGACCTTCACCTATATGTGTCCATTTAAAATTTATATTCTCTTCCTTAAGAATTACTAAGGAATCAATCAATAAATCTATTCGCTTTAGTTTTCTTACTGTAGAGCAGCTCACTATATTTAATACAGCGTTATTATGCTGTTTTTTAATTTTCGGTTTTTTTGTACCAAGTCTTTTTACCTCTACTTTACTTTTATAATTTGAGTATTTTTGTTTCAAGAAATTTACTCCGTTTTGAGAAACAGGAAATACATTATCTAAAGACCTTAATAAAAATTCTCTTTCAGGCAAAAACTTCAGGAAATTTACATGCTCATTTATATCATAACCGTGGGCGCGCGAAAGGGTATACAGATATAAATTTTTCCCCCTAAAAAAATTATTTTTAAGTTCTACTGCAACCCTTGCAGTAACATACAACCAATAGCTATATATGGTAATAGATTCATATTGTCTAAAATCATATTTATTTAGTTTATCCTTCACTTTTTCATAAATTTCCATAGAACGACTTTCAAAGTAATAACAATAAACTTTTGGCAGGAACTTTCCTTTCGAATCCTCTTTTATCATTATTTTCTTTTCTTCGTCTTTGTGTATTTTCCTATATTGTCTCACCAACATATTTACCTTTCGAAATTTTGAATGCTTAATTCCAACTGGTAAGACTATCACATTATCTGGTACGGTTCTTGTCTGTCTCATATCGTTAGAGACCATAGTTGAAATGACATAGATTTGATGGAAATTAGCGGCTAAGTATTTAATTTCCGATTCTAAGTATTCTTCACCTTTATGAAAAGGATAATAGTTTGTAAGTAGTATTAAGCATTTTTTCACTACAGTCCCACCTTCTCCTATTCATTCTCATAACGATTTATATTTTTTGATCTTATAACAGAAACAATTGTCATATACAAAATTTTTATATCCAGTTGTAACGAAATATTTTCTACATAAAATAAATCATTTGTTATACGTTGTTCCATTGTAGACTTATTTCTTAAAACTGCTTGATTATATCCTGTAATTCCTGGTCTAACTTCAAATTTTCTAAAATACTCTTTGGGATAGCGATCTTTATTTCCTAAAGGACTTGGTCTCGGCCCAACAAAACTCATATCACCTTTTAAAACATTAATAACCTGAGGAAGTTCATCTATACTTGTTTTTCTTAATATTTTTCCAATTTTTGTAACTCTAGGATCATTATTTGAATTAAAAGTACTTCCATCTTTATTTCGAATATCCGGTGCATTGACTTTCATAGAACGAAATTTGTACATTTTAAATTCTTTCATATTTTTTCCAAGCCTCGGTGCGTTATAAAATACAGGGCCTCTGTCCTCAAGTTTTATGAGAATTGCTACTGGAATCATAATAAACAATAAGAATGGTAAGGCAATTAAGGAAGCTACCACATCAAAAACACGTTTAATACCATAACGGTACATCATCTAACCCCCGCATTAATGTGTATATTTCAGTTAAAGCTGAAAAAAATGTGTAATCAGGTGAAAACATTAGAACTTTTTTTGACTTACTGTTATCCATATATGAGGAATAGATACCTTCATCTCCTTCTGGATTTTTTACTAATAAGTTTCCTTTATTTTTAAATACTACATTTATTATTTTTGCTACCTCATAATTAGTAAAAGCTTCTCCACTTCCAACGTTAAAGGTTCCAGAAATTTCTTTTTTCTTAAGTGCACAAACAATTGCCTTGGCAGCATCTTTGGCGTAAAGAAATTCTCTTTTCGCTACACTTTTACCATTAATTACTAGTTGCTCATGATGAAATGCCTGTCTCATAAATCTATTTATCATATAATTATTTTTTTCTTTAAAACCAAATAAATGAGCTAACCTTAAATTTTTAATAAACAATCCTTTTTTCGCGGAGTATATATTCCCAATATGTTCATTTGCTAGTTTACTAACACCATACATTGAGTTAGGTGCAGGTAATTGTTTTTCTGACCAAGGAAGAAGTTTCTCATTAGAATAGACTGAAATAGTTGAAGCATATACAATGTTAGTTATACCTAACTTATAACATGCTTCATATAAATTCTGAGTTAACAATTCATTATTATGAAATTCATGTATTTTTTCTTGACTACCTCTCTTCGCTGCTAGATGAACTACAGCATTTATACCAGAAAGTTGATCTATTAGACTATCTTCGGAATAATCTGTAATCCGAAGCTCACACTTTAATTCTTGCCCATTTAATTTTTTTCTAGAAAATATGATAGGTGTATAATTCGAATTTTTTAAACTTTCTACTACATATCCACCTAAAAAACCACTTCCACCAGTAATTGCAATTTTCATGTTTGAATCACAATCCTCAAATAAATATATTCATTAATATTCCAATATTAATTTACTTTTTATATATAAAATAACCAATTTTTTCATATTTACCGTTTACTGGTCTAATATTTTCACCAGATTTATAGTAATTGAATCTATATAAAGAATTATTGACCACATTTTGGTATGCTAAATAATCAGCGGGAGTATTCGGCTCTTGACAAATGAATTCTAATACATAACTATCCTTATTATTACTATTTATTTTTTCTATTAACTCTGAAATATCGTTATTTAATAAATGATTAAAAGTAAGCTCGAGCAAGTTTATTCCCGTATAATATTTTAATACATTCCACATATGACATCCGTCCAAACGGGGAGTTATTTCAATTATATATGGTTTTCCTTGCTCCAATTTCATTTGAGCGTAAACCGGACCATTATTGATACCTAACTTTTTACAAGCTACCTCAATTATATTTATGAGTTCCTTTGAAGATTCTGTTGTTAGATTTTCTGTAGGAACAATATGCTTATGAATTAAACCAGTATATTCAGGCCAAGTCTCACGATCAGATGGGATCAAAAAAACAATTTGTCCATTAACAACATACCCATTTACTGATAACTCCGGTCCTGAAATATACTGTTCCAGAATAACCAAACCTGATCGAGAGTATCTTTTTGAATCCTCAAAGTTATCTCGATACTCTTCATAACTATATATTAACTTAACACCTCTTTGACCCTGAGAATCTGCAGGTTTAAGAATAAATGGAAAACTTAGATTAATTTCCTCTTCTACACTACTAACTACTTGAAATTTCACATTTCCTTTAAAATCATTTCCTAATGTTGACCTCATTAAATTTTTATTGTTACAAATTTTAGCAGTTTCCTCAGAAACAAAGTGAGGCATATTTAATCTTTCGCTAATATGGCAAGCTATAGGCATTGCTAAATCTGAACCTACAGAATATACTAAGGAAATTTTATTCTCTTTGATATAATTAATTAACGACTCAATATCTAAAATATTAATCTCTTTAAAATGATCTACAACATCAGCACCAGGGCCATCTTTAGCCATTGCACATGCATATGTTTCGTATCCCATTTCTTTTAGTTCTATAATTGCATCCATTTGAACCGCTGCAACACCTAAAATTAATACTTTTTGATTCATTAATAAATTCCTCCAATGCTTTTTAAGGCTTTAATTAAGTTAGAAGTTACATATTGAACATCTTCATCACTCAACAAAGTATGAAGAGGAAGAGTAATTTCATTAACATACTGATTATATGAGTTCGGATATTCCTTAATGTCAAAACCTAAATTCTTATAAGCTGTAAACATTGGAAGTGGTTTATAATGAACATTTGTTGCAACCCCATCTTCAGCCATCTTAACAATGATTTCATTTCTCACTATTTCACCAATTCCAGGTATTCTTACTAAATAAAGATGACCCGATGAAGTAAAATCATTACCATAATGTTGCAAGCTTTGAATACCCAACGGAAGAAGTGCCTGATCATACATTTCAATAATCTCTTTGCGTCTTTGTAACAAACCTTCATATCTATCTAACTGAATTAAACCAATACTAGCCATAAGATCTGTCATATTACATTTATAAGCAGGGTAAACAATGTCATACTCCCATGCTCCTTTTTGTGTCTTAGCGAGTGCATCTTTGGATTGACCATGAAGGCTATATAACATAAATTGCTTATATAACTCTTCGTCATCTAGACCACGGTCGTTCCTCCATACAACTGCTCCTCCTTCTGCAGTTGTTAAGTTTTTAACTGCATGGAATGAGAAACAAGTGAAATCAGCAACTTGTCCACATTTCATCCCTTTTCTTACTGCTCCGAAAGCATGTGCAGCATCAGCCATTACAATAATTCTATTATATAAAGATTGAATTTCATTATTAGCTCTAAACAAGTTCTTTTTGCTTTCAATAATTTCATATATTGCATCATAATCACACATTTTGCCCGCAAGGTCAACAGGTATAATTACCTTTGTTTTTTCTGTGATTGCTTCTGCTAACTCAGCATAATCCATTTCAAAAGAATCTGGTGCCGTATCAACTAAAACGATCTTTGCTCCAACATGTTCTATAATTGAAGCAGATGCAGTATAAGTATAAGCAGATGTAATTACTTCATCACCAGGTCCTACTCCTAAAATACGTAAGGTTAGTTCCATTGCTGCTGTTGCAGAATTTAAACAAACTGCTCTATTTACACCAATATATTCAGCTATTCTCTTTTCAAATTCTTTTGTTCTCGGACCAGTTGTAATCCATCCTGACTTTAGGGCATTGATAACTTCTTGTATCTCTATGTTTGTAATATCTGGTGGTGAAAATGGTATGCTTCTTAATTCAGTCTTAATCATCTTAAATGCCTCTCTTTTATCAAAAATTAATTTATTATTAGTAACTTAGTACTGTTTTGATGGATATGATATCAGAACAATACTAAATCACTAAATTATTATTTCCTTAAGCACGCAAATTAGTATTAAATGCGGAGACGAACTTAATATAAAGTAGTTTATCCGTCTCCGTATTAATACACAATTACATTTTTCTTGTATCAGTGTGCTACAGTTTGTATAACAGGCATTCCATCTTGCTGCTTTATATTTGCAATTTCTAATAATGTCGCCCTTATTTCGCTCACGTCTAAATTTCCAAAGTTCTCCATCAACCAATGTAACTTTTCTTGGCCAACAAGTTTGGCTTTCCCAATATGGATTTTTGGAAAG
>Ga0207789_1000579_pt1 | contig 12207 bp, 10 predicted proteins | sample HigsolmetaGSP12D_FD_184840 | JGI IMG/M metagenome (GOLD analysis project Ga0207789, IMG submission 184840) | High solid enriched microbial communities from the Joint BioEnergy Institute, USA - SP1-2-D (SPAdes) | ecosystem: Engineered > Bioreactor > SSF (Solid state fermentation) > Aerobic >...
GCCGGGAAATATTCGTCAACAATTTTATCCAATAGTAGATAAAAAATATATAGCGGATTTTTATCCAAGACGATTTTTGAGTCTTCTTTTACTTTTTCAAAAACGTTATTCACTTCTCTTGAATCGTTAAGGTGAAAGGAAACGATGAAATTTTGGCCAAAGAAGATATCCACTTCTTCTGCTAAAAGGGTTTGCGGGTTAATGGTGTGTAAAACATAAAAATTATAATCTTCATAAAAGTCAACTTTTGGACGTTGGAAAAAATGTAAACAGTCTTCAATCGAAAGCGGGTGGAAATTGAAAAACGTATAGAGAAGTTGTATTTCTTCTTCAGTTGGAGAATGAAAGTCAACCCAATACCAGAAAATTTTCGAATCAACCAATTCCTGTATGGAAATATCATGTAATACTTGCTGATCTTTTGTTACTGCAATCGTATGAATCACGGTAATGCACCTTCGTTCTCTTTGTACATGTTGACAAGTATAACATAGATAAAAGAAGAAATAAATTCTGTGGGCGAAAGGGGAATACAATGATGGTGATATATTTGTTAATGAACTTGAGTTTCGCATCCAAAAGACGGGTGGGTGTGTTGTCGCAAAAAATCGATTTTTTTGCCTCAAACTGTTGACGAGAATAAATCTCGTCACCAAAAAAAGGAGTTTTCCGGCTTAAAATGGTGACGAGAAAGGGTTTCGTCGCCAAAAAAGGGAGTTTTCCGGCTTAAAATGGTGACGAGAAAGAGTCTCGTCACCAAAAAATGGGGTTTCCCACCTCAAAATGACGACGAGAATGAATCTCGTCGCCAAAAAGTGAAGTTTCTCGGCTCAAAATGACGACGAGAAAAGGTCTCGTCGCCGAAAAAGTGAGTTTTCCGGCTCAAAATGACGACGAGAATGAGTCTCGTCGCCAAAATAGAGCATTTTCCGCCTCAAAAAGGTGACGAGAATGAGTCTCGTCGCCAAAAAATGAGTTTTTCGGCTCAAAATGACGACGAGAAAGAGTCTCGCCACCAAAAAATGGGGTTTCCCACCTCAAAATGACGACGAGAATGAATCTCGTCGCCAAAAAGTGAAGTTTTTCGGCTCAAAATGACGACGAGAAAAGGTCTCGTCGCCAAAAAAGTGAGTTTTCTGCCTCAAAAAGGTGACGAGAAAAGGTCTCGTCGCCAAAATAGAGCATTTTCTGTCTCAAAAAGCTGACGAGAATGAATCTCGTCGCCAAAAAAATGAGTTTTTCGGCTCAAAATGACGACGAAAATAGGCTTCGTCGCCAAATAGTGAAGTTTCCGGCCAAAAAATGAGGACGAGAAAGCATTTCATCGACTTATGGTGCGAAACTCAAGTAATAATGAATATATGGAAAACATTCACGGTACAAATTTTTTATATATACTTTTCATAATTATGGAATGGGAATTATTGTGAATTTACGGTATACTAAAAGATAGATTAAAAAAAACGTGACCACAGTAAAAGCAAGTTTTGAAAATAATTTTTTGACAGGTCATGTACATAAGATGATTGAGATAAGCAACCATCATATTGAGGAGGTAATAAGATGAAGTTTTTCCTTGATACTGCGAATGTAGAAGAAATCAAACGGGTGAATCGGCTCGGACTGGTTGATGGAGTAACGACAAATCCGACCCTAATAGCACGCGAAGGCCGGGATTTTGAAGAAGTTATCAAAGAAATTTGCAGCGTTGTTGACGGACCGGTTAGTGCAGAAGTCATCGGTTTGACAACGGAAGAAATGGTCAATGAAGCCCGGGTACTTGCCGGTTGGGCCCCAAATGTCGTTGTTAAAATTCCAATGACGGAAGATGGTCTGGCCGCAGTGAATATCCTTACCAAGGAAGGGATTAAAACAAATGTAACCCTTATCTTTTCGGTTGCACAAGGGTTGATGGCAGCTAAAGCCGGTGCTACTTATGTCAGTCCGTTTGTTGGCCGATTAGATGATATTGGTGTGGATGGGCTTGATTTGATTGTAAGGTTAAAACAAACGTTAATGAATTTCAATTTTGAAACGGAAATCATTACAGCCAGTGTTCGGAATCTCGAACATGTGGAAGCAGCTGCCTTAGCCGGTGCAGATATTGCGACCATTCCGGGTTCATTGTTCCCGAAACTTTGGAGCCATCCATTAACGGATAAAGGAATCGAGCAATTTTTAGAGGACTGGAAAAAAGTTCCGGCAAAAAAATAATCCCTACAGGGGAAACTCGTATTGGAACGCATGAGTTTGTAGCTTAAAATTAAAAAACAGGGCAAACTTGTATTGAAATGAAAGAATCGCAGCTCAAAAATGTTGTAAAAAAGTAATTTATACGGGGGAAACTCCCTGATAAATGGGATTTCCCGTTTTCCCCGACAGTATTCTTGAAAAAACTTAAAACAAGTCTGTGATCTATATCATAGCTTTAGAATATGGAGGAATGTTCAGTGAATAACACAGTATCCGTTGAACAATTATCAATTAATACAATCCGCACATTATCCATCGATATGATCGAAAAGGCAAATTCGGGTCATCCGGGTTTACCGATGGGTGCCGCACCAATGGCCTATGTGCTTTGGACTGAATATATGAATCATAATCCAAAAAACTCTAAATGGTTTAACCGTGACCGTTTTGTTTTATCTGCGGGACACGGTTCGGCCCTACTATACAGTCTTTTACATCTGTCCGGATATGATTTATCCATCGATGATTTAAAAAACTTCCGCCAACTTGGTTCACGGACACCCGGGCATCCTGAAGTTCATCATACAGATGGTGTTGAAGCCACGACCGGTCCGCTTGGTCAAGGGATTGCAATGGCTGTCGGGATGGCGATGGCGGAAAGATTTTTGGCAAATAAATATAATCGTGACGGTTTATCTGTTGTTGACCATTATACATATGCCATGGTTGGGGACGGCGACTTAATGGAAGGAATCTCCCATGAAGCCGCATCACTCGCCGGGCATTTGAGACTTGGCAAATTGGTCGTGTTATACGATTCGAATGATATTTCCCTGGATGGTGACTTGAGCCGTTCTTTCTCCGATCAAACTGCAAAACGTTTTGAAGCATATGGCTGGCAAGTATTGCGTGTAGAAGATGGTAACGATATTAAGGCCATTAGTCAGGCGATTAAAGAAGCAAGAGCAAACAGTTCCCAACCGACTTTAATTGAAGTAAAAACAGTGATCGGTTACGGTTCTCCAAATAAATCGGGTTCGTCTAAAGCCCATGGTGCGCCACTTGGTAAAGATGAAGTTCAATTAACAAAGCAAGCATACGGTTGGAATCATCCCGACTTCTACGTGCCTGAAGAAGTGTATGCCGATTTCCGGGAAAAAGTAGTTGAACCGGGTAAATCAGCTGAAGAAGTTTGGAACCAATTGTTTAAAACATATAAGGAAAATCATCCGGCGCTTGCTGCTGAATTGGAAGCTGCTATTAATGGTGAACTTCCGGCAGGCTGGGATCAGGACTTGCCGATATTTACCCCCGGAGTAGATAATTTGGCAACACGGGCTTCTTCCGGAAAAGTTTTAAATGCAATTGCAAAAAATGTTCCGTTTTTAATTGGCGGCAGTGCAGACTTATTTGAATCCAATAAAAACTATGTCAACGATGCCGGTGACTTTGTTCCGGATAATTATGCCGGCCGAAATATTTGGTTCGGTGTTCGCGAATTTGCTATGGGTGCCGCATTAAACGGAATGGCATTGCATGGCGGTGTCAAAGTGCAGGGCGGTACATTCTTCGTATTCAGTGATTATTTAAAACCGGCGATTCGTTTAGCAGCGATTATGAACGTCCCGGTTACGTATGTGTTTACTCATGATTCTATCGCTGTCGGTGAAGATGGTCCAACCCATGAACCGGTTGAACAACTTGCCGGTCTGCGTGCCATCCCGAATCTTTCTGTTATTCGCCCGGCAGACGCAAATGAAGTTCAAGCGGCGTGGCGGTTAGCGCTTGAAAGTAAAGATCAACCAACGGCATTAATTTTAACAAGACAAAATGTCCCGACATTGGAAGGTACTGCTGAACAAGCTTATGAAGGTGTGAAACGTGGTGCTTATGTAATTAGCAAAGGTGAAAAAGAAGTACCGGATGCTTTGTTAATCGCAACCGGCTCAGAAGTTCAACTTGCAATTCGTGCCCAAGCCGCATTAAAGGAAAAAGGGATTGATGTAAATGTTGTGAGCATGCCATCTTGGGATCGTTTTGAAAAACAAGATGATGCCTACAAGAATGAAGTATTACCGGAAAATGTGCGGGCACGGTTGGCAATTGAAATGGCCTCCCCGCTTGGCTGGAAACAATATGTAGGTGACCAAGGTACAGTTCTTGCCATCGATACTTTCGGTGCTTCCGGTAATGGCAATAAAATTATTGAAGAATACGGCTTTACGGTTGAAAATGTCGTTGCTCAGGTGGAAAAACTGGTTAACTAACATAGACATAGAAAATGAAGTTTTTTACAAAGGAGTCGGATGAACTTTCCGACTTTTTTTGTATTTATATTAAAATATTATTGCCCAGAAGGAAAAATTGGTTAACGAGCACTGACAAAGAAAATGAAATTCTTTATAAAGGAGTCGGATGAATTTCCGATTTCTTTTATTTTGCTTGATTTTATATGCTATATTAGATTAGGTGGTTTGTACGAACGAAGGCGGTTATACTATTATTGCTATAGTATTATTGGGTTTAAGGATCACTTTTTTGTAAGTAAAGGTGTACACATAAAGGAACAATATCATCTAAATCAAGTTTATGGATTATTTTTTTCTATGAAAAGGACGGTCGGGCTTTTCATTTAAGCCATTGATTAAGTTCAACTTACTCATTTTTCTGTTCAAATCAGAGAACAAATATATATATTGAGGATCATTTTTTAACTTATGTACAATTAGACGGGGTAATGCATCCCAATAATGGACGGTCATTTTTACCGGTACGTTTCTTAATTCATCAGGCATGAAAGGAGTTTTTTTGTGGAGTTTATAGAGCAAACGACAAAAGCAAAAGAAAAATCAATACAAGCAGTTCTTGTTGCTGCTATCATTTTTGTTTCTTTTAATTTGCGACCGGCCATTACATCGGTTGGTCCTCTAGTAAATGATATCCAAAATGATTTAGGATTGGCTCATTGGAGTGCAGGGCTACTAACCAGTTTACCTTTAATTGCTTTTGCGGTTATGTCACCAATCGTTCCGAATATTTCCGGAAAACTAACGAATAGTTGGACATTAATCATGGGTCTCATCTTTTTGTTGCTTGGGTTATTTATTCGAACAGTTGCCAATCTGTTTTTTCTATTTTTCGGAACTTTCCTTGTCGGTGTTGGGATTGCAGTCTTGAATGTTATTTTACCGGGAATCGTTAAGGATAAGTTTCCGCAAAAATTTGCTTTAATGACCGGGGTTTATACGACCTCAATGAGCGTATTTGCAGCATTGGCTTCAGGGATGAGCGTTCCGTTGGCAAGCGGGTTGAATCTAGGATGGAAATATGCACTGCTCGTTTGGTCGGTACCTGCTGTCATCGCATTAATATTCTGGCTTTTCATTGTAAAAATCGATAAAAAAGACCGACCGAAAGATATAAAAATTTCGGGTAAACAAGAAACATCGAATTTGTGGCGTTCTTCTCTGGCTTGGCAAATCGCATTATTTATGGGATTACAATCGTCCCTGTTTTATGTCACCATTACTTGGTTGCCAGACATCCTGTTCAGTAAAGGGGTATCAAGAGAAATGGCGGGTTGGCTCCTTTCTCTTACCCAATTTATCGGGTTACCGGCAAACTTTTTTGTCCCGATCCTGGCTGAACGGTATTCGTCACAACAAAAGGTCGCCTTAGGGATTTGTTCTTTTTCTCTAATCGGTTATTTCTTATTGCTAATCAGTCCTGCCTTTTGGGTAATGATCATTGGAATTGCTCTTATTGGATTTGGATTAAGTGGGACATTTTCTTTAGCTCTTTCCTTTTTAGGTCTGCGCGCGAGAAATGCCAGACAAGCTTCTCAATTATCAGGTATGGCCCAGTCGCTTGGGTATATATTTGCAGCGGTAGGTCCAATGTTGATTGGGTATATTTATGATTTTAGCGAAAAGTGGACTGTTCCAATCATAACGTTAATTATTATCGTATTGTTAACGGCATTTTTCGGTTATCGTGCCGGCCAAGATCGCTATGTTTAAGGAGTGTTCATTACAATTTTTTCACGTGGGCTTTCTCGTGTTAATTTTGTGCGAGAAGGTCCTTTTTTGTTGACTTGACTCTTGTTGTTTCGAATTTTGGGTGGGAATTGCTCTTTTTTGGCGACGAGACTCAATATCATCACTATTTTGAGTTGGGAACTGTTCATTTTTGGCGACGAACTCCTTCACGTCGACATTTTTTGCGGGAAACTCCATTTTTTGGCGACGAACCCATTTTCTATTAGACAGTTTAGCTTATTTTTCAACAAATATTGTCCAAAAGAGCCGTTGTATTGGACATTTTAGTTTGATTACCAGGTGATTTTGTCCAATAAAGCATGATAAGATCCCTTCTATTAGACAGTTTTCCATATTTATCAGTTAAAACTGTCCAAAAGAGCCGTTGTATTGGACACTTTAGTTTGATTACCAGGTGATTTTGTCCAATAAAGCACGATTGGTCCCCTCCTATTAGACATTACTGCTCCAATTTTTGAAGTTTCTGTCCAAACTGCGCAAATTGGCACAACTCAACTAGGCATCCAGCTCATTTTTCAACATACGCAACCCAAGTAATACATTAAGAAACCAACATGGCACCAAAATCATGCCGCAGCTACTACCGTGATAACAAAAAAAGAGAAACCAATGAAAATATTAAAAGAATGAAAAACATAACCGATATAAATAGTAGATTACATTTTCATTTGTAGGGCTTAACTCATATTCAATGGAGGATTTAATATGGTTGAAAAGCTGATAAACCAAGAATATGTTTCGACTACAAGACTAACAACGAACGGCATTAATAATCAAGAATCGAACATGACAGCACATACAAAAAGGGAAAATGAAAACTATGGAAATCCAATTAGTGAGCCCTTTCAGAAAGTCGAAAAAGACAAGGTGGAAAAAATTGTTGAAGGGCTGAATGATTTCTTATCACCAATCCCAACATCTTTAAGATTTGTTTTTCATGAGAAGCTAAATGAATATTATGTGACTGTTGTAAATGATGATACGCATGAAGTCATAAAAGAAATACCACCGAAAAAAATGTTGGATCTGTATGCGGCCATTATTGAAAAAATCGGTTTAATTGTCGATGAAAAAATTTAAGCCTTTTGTTCCCGTGAAATCAGGTGAAACTTTTGTCAGGAGGGGTTTACCTTTATCCAGGAAAAATTCAACGAATCTCATGAAGAGCATCTAGCACCAATCGAATATTAAGGAAGAGATTGAACGGATTGCAAAAATTCGTTTACCTCGAGCTATACCTAATTTTGGTTTCCAAATTTTAAGGAAGTGTTTTATTGCCTGTTAAGAGCTGGATAAAAATTAAAATTAGCAAAAAGTCATTCTTTGAAAGGAAGTGAATTTATCATGGTAATGCGTGTAACCGGCTTAGCAAGTGGAATGAATATTGATGAAATTGTTGAGAATATGATGAAAGCTCAATCGATTCCATTAAACAAAATAAAGCAACAAAAGACCTTGCTTGAGTGGCAAAGGGATTCATACCGGGAAATGAATACATTACTATTAGATTTCCGATCCCAACTGACAAATATGAAATTAAGTTCATTTTATCGGACGCGATCGGTAGCGAGTACGAATGAGGATATTGTTTCTGCCACAGTTGCTAGCGGTGCGGGACAGTCTTCTTATACTATTTCTAAAATTAGCTCTTTAGCTGTTGCAGAATCACGTATGACAAATTCCGGTATCTCCAAACAGTCTTCTAATAAAGTCGACACAACAAAAAGTCTGTTTACTGTTCAAGGTGCATTTGCAAATGAAATGTCATGGAAACAAGGGAGTGTTGAATCCAAGTCAATCGTCACGAAAGAAGGAGAACCGATAACTCTTGGCTTGGCTGATGGAGTACAAATTACCGATCTTGAAAATATGACCGTTGAAGTTAACGGGATAAAATATACGGTGATTGATAGTGGAACTCCAAAAAGTGGGGAAGTAATGGTAAATAAAGATACCGGGGAGTTAACTTTTGGTGACACGATTGCAGCAAACAGTACGGTTAAAGTGAACTATGTTACCGATAAAAAAGTTGAAAATAAAACCATTACAAAGGATACCACGCAAATTCAATTAAAAGGAGCACTTGTTGCAGGACAAATTAAGTTAAGTTTTAAAGATGGTACTGACACAACTATTGAATTATCTGATGAATACACAGGCATTGATACAAATGGGAATAGAATCGGAAAAATAAAAGATGGTGATAAAGTAGTTGGAGAAATTAATTACGAAACCGGTGTTATCACGTTTAACTCTGAATTTAGTAATTATTTCCCCGCTGAAACGGAGAATTCCGAGGAAAAACCAAAACTTGAATTGACAATTACATCCCAACAAAACTATTTTTCTTTTGGCTTAACTACACATACTTCAAAAGGGCAAATAGACGAAAAGTTTCTTATCCAAGGTTCCGAGTCCCTTAATTCCGTCATGTCCAAAGTGAATAATTCGAAACTAGGTGTTACGATGTTTTATGATTCCTATAGTGACAAAGTAACTATGACTCGTAAAGAAACCGGCGTTTATAATGAAAATGGTCAGGAGATCGAATTTACGGATGGAGATTTTTTAACTCAAGTATTAGGGTTTCAAAATGGAGATTCGGGAAATTATATAAAGGCTGAAAATGCTACATTTACGGTCAATGGATTAGAAACTTCCCGGCAATCCAACACCTTCTCCATAAATGGTGTTACGTTCACTTTGAAAAAAACAACAGATACGCCGGTGACGATTAACGTCAACAATGATAATGATGCCCTATTTGAAAATATTAAAAATTTCGTTGATAAATATAATGAACTTGTCGAGAAAATTGAGAAAAAATTAAGTGAACCGAAATATAAAGATTATTTACCTTTGACTGATGATGAGAAAGAAGAATTGTCGGAAACTCAACAAGAGAAATGGGAAAATATGGCAAAAAGTGGGATATTACGAAACGATTCCATTTTATCCGGTTTAATCACGCAAATGCGTACAGCCATTTATTCCGCTGTGAATCAAGATGATTTAGACTCGGCGATGAAATCCTTATCTGCCATCGGGATTACAACAACTGCTGATTTCACAACAGCTAAATTAGAAATTAATGAGTCCAAATTGAAAGCCGCCATCGAAAAAGACCCGAATTCAATTGAACTCCTTTTTAACGGAACGGGGGCAACAGATGGTCAGAAAGGTGTTATTCAACGGCTTTATGACAAAGTAAATGCAACGATGGACCAATTAAAGGAGCGGGCCGGTAATTCATATTCGGTCAACAATCAGTTCACCATTGGACGTCAATTGGATGATCTTGATGATCGCATCGAACGTTTTGAAGACCGGCTGGCCGATTTGGAAACCCGGTATTATAGTCAATTTACGGCTATGGAACAAGCAATTCAAAAAGCAAATTCTCAAGCCGCATACCTAGCACAATTTTTTCAATAAATTCATTTAGCCGATTTTCCTAGTTTGAAGTCCAGCTTATAGAGGGAGCGGGGCTACCCGAACTTTTGCGTCCAAATTGATTAACAAATAACCGGTGGAGGGATATTGATTCCCTTCGCCGATTGAATGTTCACTTTATGTTATTTCCGGAAAGGAAGGAATAAACTATGGCAGTGTCTAATCCATATCAAGCTTATCAAGAAAATTCAGTTCTTACTGCATCACCGGGGGATTTAACTTTAATGTTATATAACGGATGCCTAAAGTTTTTAAATTTGGCAAAAAAGGCAATCGAGGAAAAAAATATTACAGAAAAAAATACGAACTTACAAAAAGCACAGAACATCATCAATGAACTGATGGTAACTTTAAATATGGATATTGAAATCTCTAAACAAATGATGGCTCTTTATGATTTTGTAAGAACGAAACTAATTGAAGCGAATGTAAAAAATGATCTAGCTTCCTTAGAAGAGGCCGAATCAATCATGATTGAATTTCGTGATACATGGAAAGAAGTCATTAAGCTAAATCGCCAACAAACTTACACGAAGGACGGGCAAGTATAATGCATCCGTTAAAGGAATGTTATGAATTAACGGCAGAAATTATCCGGTTTTTTGAAGATGAACAAAATGATGATCGAGATAGTAAAATTTCCGTACTGCAAGATAAATTACGGAAAAGGGATGACTTGATGAAAAAAATCACCCCTCCGTTTTCCGATGGGGAACAAGTTCTTGGTAGACAACTACTGCAATTGAACGATCGGTTATTACAATTATTAAATAAAGAAAAAGCGACAATCCAACAGGACATTACAAAAGTTAAAAAGCGAAAAAAAATCCATACAGGCTATATTAACCCATATGGTTCTTTGCAAACGGACGGTTATTTTTATGATAAAAAGAAATAAAGTTAAACCGCATAGGTCAGTGAAATCGTAGTCGCATTTGCACGGTTATTTTTATAATTAAAAGAAATAAAGACAATCAGCTGTCCGTTATGTGGGAGAATTAAATACGGGAAGTTTTTAGGAAGGGTTTGTTTTCCTTCCATTCTTATCATAATATTATCAAATGAAGGAAGATTTTTGGAAGGGGTTGATTTCCCCCTCCTTTTTTATCATAATAAAGATAGAAATATAGAAATAAAATATTTCTGGAACCAACATAGTTTCAATGAGATGTTTTTTCTTCTCAAAAGTTCATGAATTCGACAAAAGTTTTTTTTGAACAAGCAGGGATTTACTTTTTTTTGGAGAATATGTAAATATAGTTACAAAAAAGGAGGAGTTAGCGCATGAAATTCAACATTCGTGGCGAAAATATCGAAGTAACTCCAGCATTAAGAGAGTATACCGAAAAGAAAATTACGAAATTGGAAAAATATTTTACTGATACGACAGAAGCTATCGCTTATGTCAATTTGAAAGTGTACAATGGTAAAAAAACAAAAGTTGAAGTAACAATTCCGCTACCACAATTAGTATTAAGAGCAGAAGAAGTAAACGACGATATGTATGCAGGAATTGACTTGATTACTGATAAATTGGAGAGACAAATCCGTAAATATAAAACCAAAGTAAATCGCAAATTTCGCGAGTTAAAATCCAATGATCTGTTTGTATCGACACCGGCTCAGGCAGCAAAAGATGAAGCAGATGAAAAGGAACTTGAAATTGTCCGGACCAAACGGTTTGATTTAAAACCGATGGATAGTGAAGAAGCCATTCTTCAAATGAACCTATTAGGTCATAACTTCTTTATTTATACCGATGCTGAAACGAATACAACTAATATCGTTTACCGCAGAAAAGACGGGAAATACGGTTTAATCGAAACGGTGTAAATATAAAATTCCACTTATACTTATAAATTAGGAAAACCCGCAAATGACTCAGCTTTGCGGGTTTTTCATATAATTTTTCACTCATTAAAAAAAGCTTTGTTAAAAAATAACAATGTATAAAAAGTGGTAAAATAAGCATATGAAAATTCGGAAATCCAACTATATCTGTCCCGTTCGGAAGTTGTCACTTTCAATTGTTAGTGATATTATATAACGGAATACAGTTATGAGATAAATTTCAGTTTGGTCGATTATTATGTTAATCGACCTGTTTTTAAGCCGGAAGTTTATTGTTAGGTGATTCTTTAAAAGGAGCGTTGGCTAATGGCTAATATTTTAAATAAAGTATTTGATTTTAATAAAAGGGAATTAAAACGGTTAGAGAAAAAAGCGAACCAAATTGAAGCGCTGGCTGATGAGATGGAGCGGCTAACTGATGATCAGTTGCGTGCAAAGACAGTGGAGTTTAAGGATCGAATAAATAATGGGGAAACTTTGGACGATCTTTTAGTTGAAGCATTTGCTGTGGTTCGGGAGGCTGCGCGTCGTGTTCTTGGTTTATATCCGTTCCACGTGCAATTGATGGGTGGCATTGTTCTCCATGACGGGAATATTGCCGAAATGAAAACCGGTGAAGGGAAAACATTAACCTCAACAATGCCGGTTTATT
>Ga0207789_1000580_pt1 | contig 12201 bp, 12 predicted proteins | sample HigsolmetaGSP12D_FD_184840 | JGI IMG/M metagenome (GOLD analysis project Ga0207789, IMG submission 184840) | High solid enriched microbial communities from the Joint BioEnergy Institute, USA - SP1-2-D (SPAdes) | ecosystem: Engineered > Bioreactor > SSF (Solid state fermentation) > Aerobic >...
CTAGGTGATAGATTATATGCTGTAACCATGCATAGTTGGCATTGCTCGCTGGTGGTGTACCGAATTTCCAACGAACATCATCAACTAATTCATTTCCGCCCCAGTCACTCACATTGAATGGAGGATTGGCAAGGATGAAATCTGCTTTCAGCGTTTTATGTAAATCATTATGGAACGTATCCGCATGATGATCGCCGATATTCCCCTCAATTCCACGGATAGCAAGATTCATTTTACAAAGCTTCCAAGTCGTTGAATTGAGTTCCTGACCATAAATAGAGAGATTATCAATTTTTCCTTGATGGCGTTCAACAAACTTTTCACTTTGAACAAACATGCCGCCGCTACCACAACAAGGGTCATAAATCCGCCCTTCATACGGTTCAATCATTTCAACCAATGTTTTGACAACACTTTGTGGCGTATAGAACTCGCCACCGCCTTTTCCTTCTGCACTGGCAAACTTACCTAAAAAATATTCATAAACACGACCAAGTAAGTCTTTTTCTTGTTTGCTGTGCAATTTAATGGTTGAAATGAGGTCTATCAGTTCTCCTAATCGGCGTTTATCAATCTCAGGGCGGGCATAACGTTTATCTAACACACCTCTGAGTGACGGGTTTTCTTTTTCAATTTCAATCATCGCTTCATCAATATATTGACCGATTTTCGGGTCTTTCGCACGGTCTTTAATGAAGCTCCAACGTGACTGTTTCGGTACCCAGAAAATATTTTCTGCTGTATATTCATCGCGGTCTTCTTCAAAACCTTCTCCTTCTTCAACTAATTCGTTATACTTCATTTCAAACTTATCAGAAATGTATTTTAAGAAAATCAATCCTAAGACTACGTGTTTATATTCGGATGCATCCATGCTTCCACGTAATTTGTCAGCCGCTTTCCAAAGTGTTTCCTCAAAACCAATCTTTGCTGTGTCCATCATCGCATCTCCTTTTAAATCTAGTAATTATAATCATCTAATACCTCAAATAATTCACTTTCAAATTCATCTTGTTCAGGACCTGTTGACACCCAATCTGGTAACACTTCTAAATAATGTGCTAAAGCTTCTATTGTTTTATGGAAAACCGGTTCATGCTGTGCTTTATCTAAAAGTTCAAGAACCAATTTAAATGTGTCTAAATAAGGTTGATGTTCAGCACGATTAAGCATGTTCCGAAATTTTTCAATTAGCTTGGCTTTTTCAATATCGTGTTCTATTTGATTCAATTCCTCTTTGTCATAAACCGGCACTTCAACAAGATCATTTTCTTCCCCAATGAGGAACTGTTCTTCATATTTCGTGATAATAGGCTGTAAATCCCGTTTTAATTTTTCTTTTTGAATCTCCAGTTTATCCAAATCAGTTAATTCTTTCGAAAAGTATTTAGCGTCTATGCCAAAAATTTGTTCCAACGTAGGTAAATGTTTTTTGGAGATCTTTTGTTTTTTTTTTTATCCAAAGATTAATATTTTGCTTTTTAATTCCAAGCTTTTCGGCCAGTTCAATTTGCTGCATACCATAAAGTTCAAGGATGTATTCTAAACCTATCAATTGATCACCTACCAAAATATTGTCCGAGTCAATATAGTTATATTGTAATAGGTAAATAGTTTCCAGTCAATCAAACATTTACTATTATTGTGTTTTAGGGGGCAAAACTGAGATGACAATACGATTTGTTAAAAACGGCCGCATAAATAGATGTGTTATAAGAAAAAATAAATTAGAAACATAAAAGGAACGCATAAAAAATAAACATATACTTCCAATTAGGATATAATATAATTACTTTATTTATAATAATTAATCGATTAATCTGATCATTATATTCCACAAGGTCTAATGTTTAATAAATTAAGAAAGGATGATAATTTTGGAAGATAATTTAGAGTACTGTCCATTTTGTGGGAGCTGTCTACAAGGAGATCCCATCCCCAAGGAAAAACAACATCATTACAATGCGACACACTTTAGTCGAAAAATCGGGATATCTAGTTTAGAGGAAGACCGTGTAGTAAGGTGGCAATGCCCGGATTGTAAAGGAGAATGGGATCGAACATAACCTTGTAATTCTACAAAGTTATTACCAGACCTTTGTTTCTCTATGAAAAACTAATGCTCCAAATATGTTCTAAGCTCTTATTTGTTTTGGAACACCTAATATTAAAACAAAGACTTGCAATTATTGCATTTTTCGACTACTTAATATTCAGTGTTCCAAAGTTCCATTAATTAAGTACCCAACTATTAATAACTGTCCTTTCGATTCCATCATAAAATTATATAGCACTATGCAAAAATTTTAGGAACAAAGGAACAACTCACGCTAAAGCCTTATTTATAGCGCATTTTGGTTGTTCCATTTGTTCCGGTTTTTTTGGAACAGATTCAAAAATCTATTTCACGTAAAAATAAATCATTGTATCGGGCAAGTCTGGATGGATTATTCCTTCATTGATTTGTTTCGGATTAATCGGATCTGTCAGCTGTATGATCCATGCAGTAGGCTGGCTTTTGCCAATTCTAACCTTCCGAGTACCTTTAAAATAAGGTTGATTTTGAATATCCTTCACCACTTTATTACTTGTTGAATAAAATGGATCTTTTTCATGGCTCTTATATGCTTCAATAATATTTGTAGGTGCTAGATATAAATAAACATGGCCATCCTTTTGCTTTACACATTTATAATCGACATTTTCATTTAATACGCATTTGTTGGCAAGCAATCCTATCTTGGATAAAAACTTTTATAACTCATCTTAAAAAACTAAATCTGTCTTCTGTATTATCGAATATTATCAAATCGAATCTTGGAAATAATCTTAAATCCTTAGAAGATGAAGTTAAATCCTTAAAGAAATCTTTAAAGTCGATCCGTGAAAAAATCAAGAAAACAGTTAATCTATATTTAGGGGATGGAAATAATTCAAGTAAAATTAACGAAAGAACTTTTTCTCTTCTTATTCAAGACCTTGAAGCGGAAGAAGAAGCAACCTTATCTAAATTGGATAGATTAAATATGGAAATCAACCTTCAAAATAACTTTAATATTGATAACAGTGTTGATTACGTTACCAATCACTTTAAGGATTTTTTAAGTATCATTTCTGACGAAGAAAAAAATTATTGTTCCATAGTATTATTAAAGAAGTTCACGTTACAAAAGGATCTAGACCAAAGGAACGTAAAATAAAAAAAGTTATCTACCAGTTTTACTGAAGATGATATTAGTAACTATTTTAAATCTGCATAGAAAAAACAGGAAATTGAACTGACTTTTACACCAATTTTTTTAAGTACAAATTTGATTACGAAAAAAATTACTCAGTCAATTAAATATAAATTGACTGCAAATTTTTTATACTAACGAATATAAGATAAAGCTATCAATTTTACTCGGAGCGGTTACAAAGCTCTTGTAATCACAGATATAAATTCAATTTTTTGGAAACTCATGAGTTGTAATTTATAAAATATGTTGCTAAATATTTTAAGGATAACAGTTATAAAAGGGTGTATTCCACAATTGAAAAGTGAGTCACTTCGCAATCGAAAAATTGAGCCGTTTTTTTGGACAGGTTATCGGTTGCGATATACAAAAAAGGAATTTTTAAATATCATAAATAAAAGTGATGCGTTTACAAAGTAACAAATTACTACATGTTTCGCTGAAATAGTAATATAAACAAATTAAAAGACCATTCCAAAATGGAATGGCCTTAAACCCCAATCTTAATGATTGGGCCTCTCTGATTGCGACATGGCAATCTAAACATGTTATATTATATGCTTAAACGATTGTATTATGTGCTTAAATTGGATAGGGGACTAAAAAGCCCCCAAACAGTAACCTATAAAATATAGTCTCTCTGACTGCGACGAGGCAATCTAAACATAAAATATTTTCTAATTAAAGAATATCATTAATTATTCATATTGACAAGTGATAACCAGTCAATTTTTTTGGGGAAAAGTTGATTATTTTCGTTATAAAATTTAAAATCCCATTGCAAATAATAAACGATTTCTCATAAGATCCAAATCTTTCACGTCAATATTCCCTAAATGCTCACCAATTCTTACTTTATCTACCGTTTTAATATCTTCGAACTTAACGCATGAATCTTCGTTTAAAAAGGGATATTTGGATTTAAGGAGTATGTAATGATTTTTATATTTTGGTGTTTTCACTCCTTTCACAAGGTTATATTTGAATTTAGTTGTTAATGGAATCAAAACAACAGTATCTCCACTGTTTAATTGATTCCTACTAATAATTAAGCAAGGCCGTCTTTTATTCTTTTCCCCTCCTAAATTGCCCTCTCCTAGTTCAACGTTAAATACCCCACCTCTATATATTGTAGGTACTGTTCCATTCCGTTTTTGATAATCTTTTAATTCAATTAATTCAATTGCTCTCGCAAGCCAATGACCTGCATTTCGAATATTTTTTTCTTTGGTCCAACTCATTTTTCTCCTCCTCTAATCTTATTATATTCCTTAAAAGAGGAGTAAGAAAATACGTTAATAGTATTTATTCCAATTTTATTACTAATCTATACTTAAGTTCACTTTCTAGTTTATACGTTCTAAAATTTTCAAATTCCCCATTAACTGTGACTTCATCAATTTCTCTCCCTTCGTTTATTTCCAATTTAGTAAAAAAACATGAATATGTTAATTTTGATGTTTCAGTTTGATTTTTATATTTGAAATCCTTTACTTCCATTTCTCCTCTTTAAAAATTCATTGTAAAATCATTTTGAAGGAGGTTAAGAGATGGAAATTAAAAAAGTAGCCATATATGCCCGTGTTAGTACAGAAGAGCAGGCTAAAGAAGGGTACAGTATAACCGCTCAACTTCAAACACATCGACAATATGCTCAACTTTACAACTGGGAAGTTGTTGAAGAATATGTAGACGAGGGGATTAGTGGAAAATCGATAAAGGGTCGGCCAGCAATGAAAAGGCTTATTGATGATGTGGAAATCAACAAATTTGATGCCGTTCTAGTATGGAAAATATCCCGGCTTTCAAGAAATATGTTGGATACTCTAGTCATTTTGGATAAGTTTGAAAAATACGATGTAAAATTTATATCTTACTCGGAAAACTTTGATACTGGAAACCCTATCGGCCGTTTAGTACTGCAAATAATGGCTTCTATTGCGGAAATGGAAAGAAATACGTTATCGGAAAATGTAAAACTTGGTATGAAACAAAGGGCATTAGAGGGACAATGGAATGGTGGTTCTGTATTTGGTTACGATACTGTTGAAAAACAACTTGTCATCAATCATAAAGAAGCAGAGATCGTAAAAATGATCTTTGAAATGTATGCAAGCGGAAAGGGGTTAAAGGCAATTGCAAACTACTTAAATAAATTAGGATATCGAACGAAAAAAGGCCGTTATTTTTCTATAAATGGGATTGCAACAATCTTAGACAATGTCATCTATAATGGTAAAATCAGCTGGTTAAAGGTTGAAAATTGGGACACTAAGAGAAGAAAAGGAAAGAATCCTGACCCTATCATTGTTGAGGGGCAGCATGAAGCCATCATTTCAGATGAATTATGGAGTTTAGTTCAAGCAAGAAGAAAAAGCAAATCATTTAAACAGCGCCAATCGAATGAACCTTTTTTACTTAGCAGTCTTTTGCGTTGCCCTGATTGCGGTCAAGGAATGGTCCCTTCCATTACGACATATACAAGAAAGGATGGGACGAAACGAAAACATCGTTATTATGTTTGTAGTAATTTCCATAATAAAGGATCTGCAGCATGTAAAGCGAATTCCATAAAAGCGTATGAAGCAGAGGACGAGGTTATTAATAGAATTGAAAAACTCGTTACCAATAAGCAAAAGCTATATAAAACATTAAAAGAAATAAATTCAAGTTCTGCTAGTTCTCTAAACAAACTGAATAAAGAACTAGAACAGATTGAAAACCGCTTGTTAGAAATCCAGCAATTGCAGGACAAATATATGGAAGCTTTTGAAAAGAATACACTCCCGATAGATATCCTACAAGAAAGATTACAAAAGGTTTCCAATGAAAAAAGAGAATTAGAACAGAAGAAAAATGAGATTGCAGTACATTTGAGTTCTTCTGATTCAAAAGTTATTCAACCGGAGCTTATTGAAATGCTGCTTGAAAAATTTCTATTCGTTTATAAGCAGACATCAAGAGAAAATCAAAAACAATTACTTCAATTATTGATCGATAAAATTACAATTAAACAAACAGGAAAATCAAGAACCATTAAAAACATTGAACTTGAATTCGATTTTACAGAAGTCAACATATCTAAAACCTTTATACTTATCCACATGTTGTATCGTGAAGCGGATAATGAAACTGATTATCCACAGCCAATACCCGCTTCCGACAATAAAATTCCACCTTATCTTCAACAATTTTTGCCTCTATTTATGGTACGGTTCCCCTCGATTAATCCGGTAAGCCCGGTATATTTGTTCGAGTAAAATCAGCCTCATTAACTGATGTGGAAATGTCATTTTTGAGAAGGAAAGGGCCAGGTCACTTCGGTTTTGCACTTCTTTACTTAGTCCGAGCGAGCCACCGATAATAAATGCTAATTTACTTTTCCCATATGTACCGAGTTCATCGATTTTTGCGGCAAGTTGTTCGGAGTTTAACATTCTGCCACTTATTTCCAGGGTAATAATGTATGTATCTTCACTAAGATGGGAAAGAATTCGTTCCCCTTCCTTCCGCTTCACTTCTTCCATTTCTGCCTCACTTAAATGTTCCGGTGCTTTTTCATCGGCTACCTCAATGATTTCCACTTTGGCATAGGCGGATAATCGTTTTAAATACTCATCAATACCTTGTTTTAAATATTTCTCTTTCAGTTTTCCTACAGTTATAATCGAAATCTTCATTTTAAATGACCTTTCCATTTTATTCTTTAGTATTTTATCAAATGGCAAAATAACAAATCAAACGAAGGATTGCGAATAAAAAAGAACCCTAAAAGCTAGGATTCCTTTACAAGTATGATGCTTCGACGGCCTCGATTAATTTTTCCACCGTAATTTTTAAAGATTACGGATTTTGCCCGGTGACAAGATTGCCGTCCCGTATCGAGTAATCTGTCCATTTCGCACTTCCTTCAAAATTAGCAGTTTCGGACAACTCCTTCTTTCTGGTGGATAAAAATAGATGGAGAAATCCCCATCTTTTTATACAGATACGTCTGTTTCTTCACGATTTACCGAGGAAAGATCAGGTTTTTGTACAAAGGTCAATAATATAAAACCGATGATAAACAAAATGATGAGACTAAAAATGCCCATCGAAGAACTTCCCGTTATTTGCGTTGTTACACCCATGAGAAACGGCCCTGAGACAGCTGCAAATCGGCCAAATATGTTGTAAAAACCGAAAAACTCGTTTGATTTTTCCTCAGGCACCATTTGGGCAAAAAAGGAACGGCTCAATGCTTGAATTCCCCCCTGTGATGTAGCAACCAGCATAGCCAATACCCAAAAATCAAAAGCACTGTCCATAAACATCGCATAAACACATATAAAAGTATAAATAAAAATTCCGACATAAAGCATTATTTTTGTTCCATATTTTTTTGCAAGTGTCCCAAAGAGAATAGCAAACGGTGCTGCAACAACTTGGACGGCTAGCAGGGCAATAATCATATCAGTAGCACTCAAGCCTACATCCGTGCCATAAGCGGTTGACATGGAAATAATCGTATCGACCCCATCGATATAAAAGAAATATGCTAATAAAAATAAGAAAATATTCCGATATTGCTTTATATCTTTAAATGTCTTACCCAGTCTTTTAAAACTATTTACAATAATTTTTGGCTCTCTCTCTACATAATAAATCTGTTTTACATTTTTAATGAGCGGGATGGCAAATCCAATCCACCATACAGCTGTTATGAAAAAGGCAATTCGGCTTGCTGCTGTCATTGACAAAGGAATAATGCCGGTTTGCGCTAAAATAATAATCCCGATACTGATCACAAAAGGAATACTACTGCCGATGTACCCTAAAGCAAATCCCCGGGATGAAACATCATCCATTTTATCCTTTGCTGTGACATCAACGATAAAAGCGTCATAAAAAATATTTGCCCCCCTGGCACCAATGGCCGTTAATAAATTCATTACCAGTAAAAGCAGCCATTGATCACTTGGTACGAATACGAGACCCACCGTTGAAAGTGTCCCCAAAAGAAAGAAAAATACAAAAAACTTTTTCTTAAAACCTCGATAATCTGCAATCGTACCAAGTATCGGAGCCAACATTGCCAAAATAAAAGTGGAAATTGAAATCGTATACCCTAAGAAAGCTGTAGATTGACTTGGGTCAACGCCGGCATTCGTTGCAACCGATTTATAATAAATTGGAAAAATCGCCGTCGTTATGACAACCGAATAAGCCGAAGTTGCCCAATCATACATCATCCAGCTCTTTTCCTTTTTACTGTATTTCGCCATGTTTTCACTCCCTCCCCTTATACCCAATATACCATATTTACCTAAAACGAAATATAATTGTTTTGTAAAATTTTTAAAAGACATAACTTTCCATTACGTCATAAATTCCTATATATACCGGTAATTTTAAAATCATTGGGTTTCCGTTATAATAGGTTAGTATAAAAAGAATGATATTTATTTCCCTTGACTATAACGGAAAATGACATAAGCGTTTTTATATTGAAAGGAGGAACATGATTGTCTACTACTGTAGGATCATCTTTCATAACCGAAATCAGACAATTGGATAAAAATGGAGCCGGACAAGCTGTCGTTTGGCATGAGAATGAAAAGGGAAATTCAAAAAAACTCAAATTGACTGTCCCGGAAACACTGCCCGGAGAAAAAGTACGCGTTACTGTTGATAAACCTGAACGGAGAAGGAGAAAAGCCGTTCTTGAAGAAATTATTGAAGCTCATCCGGAACGAATTGGGCCAGCCTGCCCTCATTTCTCTTTATGTGGCGGTTGCGTCTGGCAGCATTGGCAATATGCCGGACAATTGCAAGAAAAAACGAATCACGTAAAACATGCCTTGGAAGCACAAGGCTTTGAACCATATCTTGTCCAAGATACAATGGGTATGGAAGATCCGTGGCATTACCGTAATAAGATGGAATTTACCTTCTCCCCGGATGGCACGCTTGGTTTGCATGAGCAAGGGAATTTCAGAAAAATTATTTCACTTGAAACTTGCCTAATTGCCGGAAAGAAAATGGTTGAAGCGGCAATGGACATAGCAAAGTGGGCTAGTGATCATCATTTATCCGGGTATAATAAAGATACTCATGAAGGGTTACTGCGACACTTAATGGTTCGTGAATCTTTTGCCACAGGGGAAATGATGCTTGCTTTATTTGCCACCGAGGCGCCGGACGGAAATCTTCGTGAAGCTGCATCCGATTTAATTGATCGGATTGAAGCTAAATTTCCCGAAGTAAAAAGTTTATTATGGCTGGAAAACCGAGATTGGGCTGATCGGACCCAATCAGAAAAAACCCATGTTTTATCCGGAAGAGATTTTATTTATGATGAATTATCCGGTTTTCGATACCGTATTTGGTATGATACTTTTTTTCAAACAAACCCGACCCAAGCACAAAAATTAGTCGATCTGGCCATTGAAATGGGACAGCCTAAAAAAAATGAAAAGATGATCGATCTCTTTTGCGGTGTAGGCACATTTTCCCTTCCTTTTGCTAAACAAGTAAAAGAATTAAGCGGCATTGAAATCGTGGAAACATCCATTGAATCAGCAAAGCGAAATGCAAAAGATAACGGAATAACCAACACTCATTTTCTGGCGAGAGATGCACGTCATGGCATAGACGAGGTTATCGATAGCTTTGGAACACCCGAACTATTATTATTAGACCCTCCTCGCTCGGGTGCCGGCGGGAAAGTCATGCGGAAAATCGGTCGTGCGCAACCTGAACGCATTGTCTATGTTTCATGTAATCCGGACACTTTTGCCACTGACATGAAAGAATTACGCCCATTCGGTTACCAATTAGAGTTGGTTCAACCGGTCGATCTTTTCCCACATACAGTACATGTGGAGTGCTGCGCATTGTTAATAAAAAAATAGAAGATATATAAAGGGTCCGAGAATCGGTAATGGATTCTCGGACTCCCATCTTCTTTTATCTCAATTCTTTCTATTAGTTTGTGAAGCATTTATTCTTCAAGAACAGAGTTTTGAACAAACCGTTCAATTTGTTGGATTAGTTTTGTAAAATCAATCGTTTGTTTTTATTGAAGTAATCCCTTTTCTAATTTAATCTTTCCTCATTCAGTTTAGCGAGTTGGATACCATTGTTTGAAAAGGTATCCTTTGATTATAGATTATTCAACTTCTAATTCACTTATGAATGCATGTATATTGCCTTCTGTGTCTTTAAAGAAAGTCATCCAAGTTTCGGTGCCGCCCATTTTTGCAACAATATGGGGTTCATCAATAAAGGATACCCCAGCATTTGTGAATTTTTTATAGGTTTCCCATATGTTTTCAACTTGAAAGTAAATAACAGAGCTTGGATGTGAAAACTCATCTTTTTCTGGTAAACTTAATAGAATTCGTATTCCGTCACAATCGAAAAATGCCATTGTATCTGTTGAAAAAAGTAATGGTAGGCTAAGAGCCTTATAAAAACTTACTGCTCTATTAATGTCCTTAACAGGTACTCCTATTTGGTTAATCTTTTGGATGTTCATCATTGCTCTCTCTCCTTTAATTGATGTCTTCTTAATGATAATAAAACATTACATATATTAATTCTTATCCAAAATCACTTTTTTTCTATATTGAAGTGGAGATAAACCTGTAGAAGCCTTAAATATCTTGCTAAAAGATGCAGGGTTATTGAAACCTATTTCATAAGTAATATCAGTCATACTGAGTTCCATATCCTCAAGAAGTTTTTTTGCTTTAAGTATTCTCAATTCAGAAACATGCTGGTGTGGGGTTTTACCATAAATTTTTTTGTAGCTCCTCAACAGATGGTTCTGCGATAAACATGCGACACTTGAAATATCATGTAATTTTATCTGGTGATTAAAATAGGCCCTAATAAAATCATGTGCAACGGATACACGTCTGAATAATTCATCACGGGTTGAACTTTTAATTGTGTTTAGTGATTCCATTTTACTAAGGGTATCAAAATGAGCAAATAACATGATCTGCATAAGATTGTGAAACTGCTCATCGAATCATAAAAAATCATTATGGAATAAGTCGTAGTGTCTTTGAAACTTTTCTAATTGTAACATTAAGGTTGGAGTTATCTGGTAGGTCTTCTCATAGAATTCGACAGTATCCATATCAAAATATGGGTCTGATAGAATAGAGTTTGTTAACTTTAGTATGGAAGGTAAAACTTCTTGGGCAAACCCATCTCTAAAAAAGATACAAAACGATTCTACTTCTGTTTTTTCATCAATTGATATTGTATAGGAGCCTTCATTAAGTAGAAGGTATCTATTTTCCTCAACGGAGTAAAATCCTCTATTAGTTTTGTAAAACGCTTTTCCATTAGCAAATGTTTTGATTGAAAGTTGTCCTTGTCCTTCCCAGAAAAACTGTTTGCTCTGGGCATGAAGAATGTAGTTTTTAGAACCTTTTTTACTCATACTGAAACCTCGGCACTGGCAGATTTTTTATGACCTTAAATAAAATTATAAATGAACTAATTGGAAATGGCAATATAAAAGGGGGGAGATGAGAGAGCTGCTCAATAAATGTAGTGTTCTCTAATGGGCAGCTTATGTTCAATTAGATATTACAAAGAAATGCTTTGCGCTTTTTCCGTTCTGATCGTTTTTCTGTTTTTGTAAATTGTGTTCTTGATTCATATTATAAAGTTAAGGTGAATTCCACTACTCGTATTAAACATTGTCTATATTCAGCACTCAACGCACTTGGAGTACTGTTCATTGTTAATGTTAGTTAAATAATGCATTGAACGGCCAAAGAATCTGATAATCACATTGCACGGCGCACGATTAAACGGGCCCTCCATTGAGAAGGCCCGTTTTCTTGTGGAAAAATTTTTTCTTGTCTGTTTCCTATAAATTCATCATACCCAATCGTTTTCCCCAGTTTATAAACAGGCTATAAACAGGTTACTGACAGCTTATTAACAAAAGTTATCCACATAT
>Ga0207789_1000582_pt1 | contig 12157 bp, 12 predicted proteins | sample HigsolmetaGSP12D_FD_184840 | JGI IMG/M metagenome (GOLD analysis project Ga0207789, IMG submission 184840) | High solid enriched microbial communities from the Joint BioEnergy Institute, USA - SP1-2-D (SPAdes) | ecosystem: Engineered > Bioreactor > SSF (Solid state fermentation) > Aerobic >...
ATTGCAGATTTCTCATTACGCGTTTTCGCTCTCTTGTACTGATCAGCCAAGGCATGGATCACTTCACGTCGTGTTTTCATGCTCAATTTCAACTCACATCCCCTCGGTAACATTTCGATGTGAGTGATCCGATGCCTCTTCGGTAACATTTTAGCTGAGTGATTGCGGCCGCTTGTGTCCATTGCAAGATCAGTGTTATGATGAAATTTGTGGTCTTTCGTAGAATGAAGCGCGGAGGGGACATCCCATGAGCAAAATCATCGTCCGCGGCGGTCGTCCCTTGAAGGGAACGGTCCGCATACACGGAGCCAAAAATTCCGTACTTCCGATCCTGGCCGCCGGCTTGTTGGCCGAGGAAGGAACAAGCGTCATCCATGATGTGCCCGCCCTGGACGATGTAAGAAATATTTTGCAAGTGCTCGCCGCTTTGGGCGCCAAAGCGAAACAGTCCGGCAGTACGGTCCGGATGCAGGCGCCCCGGCTCTCTTCGTATGAAGCGCCTTACGAGCTGGTCCGCAAAATGAGGGCTTCTTTCCTCGTGATGGGACCGCTCCTGGCCCGGCTGGGCAAGGCGCGCATCTCCCTTCCCGGCGGCTGCGCGATCGGCACGCGGCCGATCGATCAGCACTTGAAGGGCTTCGAGGCGATGGGCGCGGAGATCGGCTTCGGGCAAGGCACGATCGAAGCCAGCGTGAAGGGAAGATTGCGGGGCGCCAAGATCTATCTGGACATCGCCAGCGTCGGCGCCACCGAGAATATCATGATGGCGGCGTCCATGGCCGAAGGCACGACGCTGATCGAGAATGCGGCGAAAGAGCCGGAGATCGTCGATCTGGCCAATTTCCTCAATGCGATGGGCGCGAAGGTTCGCGGAGCCGGCACCGGCGTCATTCGCATCGAAGGCGTCGATCGCCTCAGAGGCGTCGAACATACGGTCATTCCGGATCGCGTCGAAGCCGGCACGTTCATGATCGCGTCGGCCATCACCGGCGGCGACGTCTATATCGAGGGGGCCATCCGCGATCATCTCGGCCCGGTCGTTGCCAAGCTGGAGGAGATGGGCGTCATCGTCGAGCACGACGAGAACGGAATCCGGGTTGCCGCCGGCGGCGGTCCGCTGCGGGCGGTGGACGTCAAAACGCTGCCTTACCCGGGCTTTCCGACCGACATGCAGGCGCAGATGATGGCGCTTCTGCTGCGGGCGGAAGGGACCAGCATCGTCACCGAGACCGTGTTCGAGAACCGGTTCATGCACGTCGAAGAACTGGTCAAGATGGGCGCGGATATCAAGGTGGACGGCCGCACGGCGATCGTGACCGGCGGCACCCGGCTCGTCGGCGCGAGCGTCTGTGCTTCCGACCTGCGGGCCGGGGCGGCGCTGATCTGCGCGGGTCTGGCCGCCGAAGGCGTCACCGAAGTCAGCGGCGTGCATCATATCGAGCGCGGGTATATGGACATTGTGGGCAAGCTGGCGGCTTTGGGAGCGGATGTGGTGCAGGTTCCGTCACCGGAGGATGTGCTGGAAGAGGCGCAAATCCCGGTCGGCCGGGTTGCCGCCGAATCGCTCAGCCGCGCCGCGCCGGAGAAAACGATTGTCCATGTGCAGCCGACGCTCGCCTGAAACGCGGCACTCTACATAGTTTCGGGCCGCGCACCCCCGGTTCTTCGCTGACGAGGAGCCGGGGATTTTTCGGTTTTTGCCGTTTATCCCTGCTTGTCAGAAGAACGCCCGAAGCCGCTTGCTTCCTCGCGCCATCGGCCGGGATCGGTTGAATCCCCCAATTAGCTCCGCCGCGCACCCTCTTTCCGGACAAAAGCTTCGCGTTCCTATCTTGCGCTGTATTTTATCCAATCAACTCCCGCACGTCTCTTAAAATGCCTCCGTTTTACTGGAACTTGTCCAGCAAAAAATGCGAACGACACCATGCAGCGTATCCGACCGGCGCAAAACATTGGACGATTTCCAGCATTCCTGCTTCGAACCCTACGTGTGGCCTCCAACTGTTGGACAAAATCCAGTGGCCGCTGCTTGCGGCAGGCCGTGCATAGGGTCGCAGCATCGGCATATGCCGCGGCTAAAATATGAAAATCGTTCTGCCGCTTGTCCCTCCCGCATAAGGTGATAGACAAGGAGGGGAAGCATGGCGCAGAAAACGACGATGCACGGAGGAAAGCAAGCGCGGGGCGGGGGTGCGCAGTGGGCGGCGTTCGCGCTGGGCGCGCTGGCCGCGGCCGCCGTCTGGCTGGCGCTGCACGCGGCGCCGGCGCCGCTGCCGGGCGCACGCCCGTCCGCGCCCGACAGCGGCGGACAAGCCCGGCCGCAGCCGACGGCGGCGGGCCCGGCCGCCGCGCCTGCGCCCGGGACGCCCGCGGCCGCCGCCGACCCGGAGCCGAGCGTCCGGGTCTACCTCGCCGGCGAAGGCCGCGTCGAGACCGTGCCGCTCGAGACGTACGTGCGCGGTGTCGTCGCGGCCGAGATGCCGGCCGGCTTCCGGCCGGCGGCGCTGGAAGCGCAGGCGCTGGCTGCCCGCACTTACATCGTGCGGCGGCTGTGGCTCGGCGCCGCGCCGACCGATCCGGCGGCCGCCGCGGCCGGCGCGGACGTGACGGATACGGTCGCCGACCAGGCGTACGACTCGCTGAAGGAGATGGACCGCCTGCGCGCCAAGGAGCCCGACGCTTGGGCCAAAATAAGCGGGGCCGTCGAACGTACGCGCGGCCGGGTGCTGACATACGGGGGCGAGCCGATCGAGGCGCTCTATTTTTCGACGAGCAACGGCTACACCGAAAATTCCGAGGAAGTGTTCCCGTTCCGGCTGCCCTACTTGCGGTCGGTCCCCAGCCCGTGGGACGCGCAGGGCGCGCCGCGGTCCGAGGAGAAAACCGAGATGCCGCTGGCCGACTTTCTCGCCAAGCTGGGAGCCGCAGGCGCCGGACAGGCCGCCGTCGCCGCCGGCGGGAGCGCGCCGGCCATCCGCGTCCTGGAGAGAACGGCGGGCCATCGCGTCCGGCTGCTCGCCGTCGGCGACAAGACGCTCGCGGGCGGCGAAGTGCGGAACAAGCTGGGGTTGCGGTCGGCGGATTTCACGCTATCGTTGAGCGCGGACAAGCGGCAGGTCGAGATCGACACCCGCGGCAGCGGGCACGGCGTCGGCATGAGCCAATGGGGCGCGGAAGGGATGGCCGAAGCGGGGAGCACCGCCGAGCAGATCGTCAAGCATTATTACACGGGGATCTCGATCGGGCGCGTGTCGGAATTTCTGCCCAAGGACCGCAAAGGCTGAGCCCCGTTTCTATAAAAATCGAAATCTTTCTACCTGGCCGTGTATAAAAGTCTATCACCTGGTAACAATGGCTTACTGAGGTGATAAACGATGAATGACCAAAACAAGCCGAAAACCACCAAGTTCGAAGAGTCTCCCAAAACGGTTGCGGGAAACTCGGCCGTCCATCCTACCGGATGGAGGAAGCTGCTGTCCAGGCGTTGGGTGTTCCCTGCAGCTTACATGGCCGCGGCAGCAATCATCGTAGCGATCCTTTGGTTGAACTCGGGAACGGGCAGCAAGAAGGATGCGCAATCCGTTCCGGGGTTGACCGGGGTCGAGAACGAAGCGTCCGCGGGCCAGACCGAAGCCAGCCCGGACGCCGCGCAGGCGGCCGCCGAAGGCGAAGCGCTGCATTGGCCGGTCAAGGACCGGAACGCGCTGAGCGTCATTCTGCCGTTCTATGACGAGAAAGCGTCGGACACCGAGCGGCAGGCGGCGATGGTGCAGTACAAGGACACGTTTACGCCGCACATGGCCGTCGACCTGGCGAGCAAGGACAACAAGACGTTTGACGTCCTCGCCGCTGCGGGCGGCAAAGTGCTGGTGGCCGACCAGCATCCGACGAACGGATACGAAGTCCAAATCCAGCATCCCGATGGACTCGTCACCGTCTACGAGAGCTTGTCGGAGCTGAAGGTGGCTGTCGGCGACACGGTCGAGCAGGGCGACGTCATCGGCAAAGCCGGGACGAGCGAGCTGGAGAAAGACGAAGGCGTGCACGTCCACTTCGAAGTGCTGAAGAACGGAACGCCGGTCAATCCGAACACGCTGATCGAAAACACTGAAGAAAACTGAGCCGATCCCCCATTTTCGTACGGAGAGTCCCGTCAGGGGCTCTTCTTTTTTTCCCGCCGCCGCGCCGCAATGTCCGCCACTCCTTCCCGCGCCGGCACGTTCAAGACGGCTTCGCCGCTCCGATTTTCGCCATCGTCCGTGCTGCGCCGCGCTTCGTGGTTCCAAAGGCTTACTCCTGAGTCTTAGGGACTGCTCAAATTCCTCCGTTTAGGACTTTCCGGGCTTGTCAGGCCGCGGAACAACGAATAAGTGCCCGTGCCCCTCATATAATGTACCAATCCAATCGAGCAGGGAGGCGGGAGCGTGCACGATTACATCAAGGAACGGACGATCAAGATCGGCCGATGCATCGTGGAGACGCGGAACACCGTTCGAACGATCGCCAAGGAATTCGGCGTTTCCAAAAGCACGGTGCACAAAGACTTGACGGAACGGCTGCCGGAGATCAACCCGGATCTGGCCGACCAGGTCAAGCACATTCTTGAGTATCACAAATCGATCCGTCACCTCAGGGGAGGAGAAGCTACGAAAATCAAATACAAGAAGTCCTCCGCCAAAAAGCGGGACTCTCTGACAGCGCTCAAAGTATAATTTTCCCTCCCGATCGACAAAAAAGAGGATTTTCCGAACTTGCCGCGAATACATTACTATTGCGAAACGTTCACCATTCGTTTTCAATATACTCGCCAGCATTCATCTTTTGGGTGGAGGATCCGCGGATCATGCTAAGCAAAGACATTGGCATCGACTTGGGCACCGCCAACGTGTCCATCCATGTCAAGGGCAAAGGAGTGGTGCTCGACGAACCTTCCGTCGTCGCCATCGAAAGCGAGACGAGGAAGGTACTGGCCGTCGGCGAAGAGGCCCGCAGGATGGTCGGGCGGACGCCGGGCAACATCGTGGCCATTCGTCCACTCAAGGACGGGGTGATCGCCGACTTCGAAGTGACCGACATGATGCTGAAGGCGTTCATCCAGCGCGTCGGAGGCCGCAGCTGGTACAGCCGGCCGCGCATCCTGATCTGCGCCCCGACCAATATCACGTCGGTCGAGCAGAAAGCGATCCGCGAAGCGGCCGAGCGAAGCGGCGCCAAGGAAGTGTTCCTCGAGGAGGAGCCGAAAGCGGCCGCGATCGGCGCAGGCATGGACATTTTCCAGCCCAGCGGCAATATGGTGGTGGATATCGGCGGAGGTACGACGGATGTGGCCGTCCTCTCGATGGGCGACGTCGTAACCGCCTCTTCTCTTAAAGTCGCGGGGGACAAGTTCGACGCGGCGATTATGAAATACATAAAAAACAAGTACAAGCTGCTCATCGGCGAGCGGACCAGCGAGGACGTCAAGATCAGGATCGGCACCGTGCACAGCGGCGGCCGGCGCGAGGAGATGGACATCCGCGGCCGGGACATGGTGAGCGGGCTTCCGCTGACCGTGACGATCCGTTCGGAGGAAGTGCGGGAAGCGCTGTGGGAGCCGGTCTCCGCGATCGTGGCGGCGGCGAAGTCGGTGCTCGAGCGGACGCCGCCGGAGCTGTCGGCCGACATCATCGACCGCGGCGTCATTTTGACGGGCGGAGGCGCGCTGCTCGACGGCCTGGACGCCCTGCTGGCGGACGAGCTGAAAGTTCCGGTGCTGGTGGCGGACGATCCGATGCATTGCGTGGTCAAAGGAACGGGCATCATGCTCGATCATCTGGACAAAATGACCCGCAAGCTTTAGCAAGGGGGAATCGCTTGTGCTCAGAGGACTGTATACGGCGGCTGCCGGGATGATCACCGAGCAGCGGCGCCACGATATCGTGACGAACAATATCGCCAACCTGAACACGCCCGGTTACAAGGCGATGGACGCGGTCAACCGGGCTTTTCCCGAGATGCTCGTCTCCGCCATGGGAGGCGAGAATCCGCCGGCGGGCCCGCTCGGCTCGTTCAATCTCGGCGTGTTTGCCGAAGAAAACCTGCTGCGCATGGCGCAGGGCGATCTGCATCAGACGTACCGCAACCAGGATCTGGCAATCGTCTCCGACATTCAGGTGAACGGCGCCGTCTTCGACGCCTCCGGCAAATACGTCGACGCCGCCGGCAACGTCGTCTACCAGCCGCAGGCTTTCTTCACGGTGGCCGGTCCGGACGGCAGGCCGCGCTACACCCGGGACGGCAGCTTCCGGACGGCGGCCGACGGCACGCTGACGACGGAGAACGGCGATCCGGTGCTCGGCGCCGACGGCAATCCGCTCGTCGTGAACGAGCCGTGGGATACAATCTCCGTAGCGGCGGACGGAAGCCTGCTCGACGCCGCCACCGGCGCGCCGCTGCCCGGGAATCCGCGGCTGATGCTGACGCGGGTGGACAACCCCAACCTGCTGCTTAGGGAAGGCAACGGCTTGTTCCGCTATACCGGCGCGCCGGCGGGCATCCGCCAAGTGCAGCCGGGGGACCGGGTGGAAGTCCGGCAGGGGTATCTGGAAGGATCCAACGTAGATCCGGCGCAGTCGATGGTCGATCTGATGACGGCGCTGCGCGCTTATGAAGCGAACCAGCAAGTGATCCAGTTCTACGACAAGAGCCTGGACAAGGCCGTCAACGAAGTCGGCCGCGTGTAAGGCATGAGCCGGGCTAAGGGGGGAACTTCGTGAACAACTCGATTGCCGCCGCCGCGGCGTCCGTCGCCGCTTTGCAACAGAAGCTCGATCTGCTGGCGAACAATATCGCCAACGCCGATACGGTCGGCTACAAGCGCAAAACGTCCGTATTCGAGGATCTTTTGACAAGCCTGCAGCCGCAGGAGAACGCGTTCAACCAGCCCGGCCGGCGGACGCCGATCGGCTTCACGCAAGGCTGGGGAGCACGCCTGGCCGGCATGCAGATCGACCTGTCGCAGGGCAGCCTGCAGCCGACCGGCAACCCGACCGACCTTGCCATCGAGGGCAACGGCCTGTTCGAAGTGCGGACGACGGGCGACTTGGCGGGTCCGCCCGCCTACACAAGGCACGGCGATTTCGCGCTCGTGCCGACGGGAAACGGGGACCGCATTCTGGTGACGAACTCCGGACAGCCGGTCATCGGACAGGTGAACGGCGTCGACGACTTTATTTACGTTCCCGACGGGTACGAGATGAAAATAAGCGAAGACGGTACGATCTTGGCTTACAACGCCGATGGAAGCGACGTGCAGGATCTGGGCAAGCTAAAGGTGGTTCAGGTGACGAAGCCGGATCTGCTGCAGGAGATCGGCGACAACCTGTACGGCGTCCCGGCGAACGTCAATCCGGCCGATGTCGTGCAGACCGCGGTTCTTTCGGCGAACGGCGGCGGCGGGCTTTCCGTCCGGCAAGGTTTTCTCGAAAGTTCCAACGTGAACCTGACCGACGAGATCACGGATCTGGTCAGCGTGCAGCGGGCTTATCAGCTTAGCGCGAGAGCTTTGTCTTCGGCGGATCAAATGATGCAGATGGCTGCAAATTTGAGGGGTTGACGCAATGATGGCAGCATCCGGCAGGAGGGCGGACCCGAGTCCTCGGCCTTCCCGTTCCGGAGGGCGGATATTGGCCAAAGCGCTGTGGTTCGCGGTCAAGCTTCTGGCGATCCCGGTCGTCTGCATCGCGGCCCTGATCGCGGGGCTCGCGGTCGGGTATACGGTGCTCGGCAAAGGACAGCTTGCCGATGTGTTCGACTGGGGCACCTGGAAGCACATGTACGACCTGGTGTTTGCGGATTGACGGCTCGCGGTCTGCGAAGACCGCGGGCGCGCTTGTCCGCGGACACCGGGGCTTAAGGGACGGCTCCCCCGGCAATCGCGGGGAGCTTTTGTTGTGCCTTGCGCACGTCCGCGCAGGGCCATCGCATCCCATCAAGATGCCGAGGTGCCAAAGTGTACTTATTTCTGTTGAAAAACGAGAGTTTCCGGTAGCGAAGAGCTTTTTTGCACTTCTTTTGGGGATCATCGGCGTCATCCTTGCTTTTTTCCGAAAAACAAGTGCACTTTTGCACCTGACACCGTCTAAAAGGACATTTTTGCCCCAAATTAGTGCAATTTTGCACTTGAGACTCCGCATGCGTGAAATCGTGCGCGCCGCGATTGCCCGGAGCGCCCGGGATCGCGTGCCGCCGCACCGCGATCGCTCTGCAACGCTGAATGGGGTTGCACATTCCGAGACGACTTCGTCGCTCGGTACCCCGAGTACAACCCCACCGCGATTGCTTCGCAACGCTGAATGGGGTTGCACATTCCGAGACGACTTCGTCGCTCGGTACCCGAGTACAACCCCACCGCGATTGCTTCGCAACGCTGAATGGGGTTGCACATTCCGAGACGACTTCGTCGCTCGGTACCCGAGTACAACCCCACCGCGATTGCTTCGCAACGCTGAATGGGGTTGCACATTCCGAGACGACTTCGTCGCTCGGTACCTGCGGTTTACGGTGCATCGGACGCGCGTTATAATGGAGGAATGGGGAACTTGGAGAAAATGGGGGAGAAACGGGAATGAATTTGCCGAATTGGATTACAATATCCCGCTTTGCAATGATCCCCCTGTTTTTGGGCCTTTATTTCAACCATCATCCGATTGCCGCGCTTGGCGTCGTGCTGCTGTCGGGGCTCACCGATATGCTGGACGGCCATTTGGCGCGCCGCAGCGGGCAGATCACGACCGCCGGCATTATGCTGGATCCGCTGGCGGACAAGCTGATGATGCTGGCCGTCGTCGCCGCTTTGCTGGCCGAAGGGGAAATTCCGTGGCAGGCGGCCGCGGCGATGGCGGTGCGGGAAGTCGGCATGATCGCCAGTTCGGCGCTTTTGCATTTTAAGGGGAGAAAAACGATTCCGGCCAATGCGGTCGGGAAACTGACGACGGTCGTCTACTACGCAGCGATCGTGCTGCTTCTGCTCGATTGGCCCGGCGGCGTGTTCCTGCTGTGGTGCGGCGTCGGGCTGTCGTTCTTGGCGTCCGGCGTCTATTTCCTGAAATTCCGCGGTCTGAACCGGGCATAGAAGAACCGGCCGCGGGCACCGCGTTTAGGCGGCGGATGGCGGCCGGTCCCCTTATATCAACCTTTGCCGCTGCAGTTCGACAAAGGGATGTTTGCAGTATTCGCCGGGAAGCGCCGATTTATTCGGTCCGGCATAGAAGATGAGGAGGTTTGCGTATGCTGGATGTAACGCAGATTCAACAAATCATCCCCCACCGGTACCCGTTTCTGCTGGTCGACCGGATTCTCGAGCTCGAGCCCGGTAAGCGGGCCGTCGGCCTGAAGAACGTGTCGGTCAACGAGCCGTTTTTCGAAGGGCACTTTCCGGGGTATCCGGTCATGCCGGGCGTGCTTGTCATGGAAGCGATGGCCCAGGTCGGCGCGACGGCCATTCTGTCCCTGGAAGAAAACCGCGGGAAAATCGGCTTGTTCGCCGGCGTGGACGAGTTTCGCTGGCGCAGCCAGGTGACGCCGGGTGACACGCTGGTGATGGAGGTCGAGATGGTGCGGCTGAAAGGACCGGTCGGCAAAGGCCGGGCGACGGCGCGCGTCGGCGACCGGGTGGTGGCGGAAGGCACGATGATGTTCGCACTGACCGACGGAAAGAAGGAATAACTTTTAATCTCCTAAACGATATACCCCATAAAAAATATAAATACTAACGGATCAAGGAGTGAATTCGTGTATGTCCGGAACGTTGACCGCCAGAGAGGTGTATGAGAAGTGGTTGGCCGATCCGAACGTGGATGAGGCGACGAAGCGGGAGCTGCGCGAGATCGCGGATCAGCCCGGAGAGATCGAAGACCGGTTTTACCGCGAGCTGGAATTCGGCACAGGCGGCCTGCGCGGCGTCATGGGCGCCGGGACGAACCGGATGAACCGGTACGTCGTTGGCAAGGCGACGCAGGGGCTCGCCGAATGGCTGCGGCAGCGGACGGATTCGCCGTCCGTCGTCATCGCGCACGATTCCCGGCGCAATTCCGACGCGTTCTCGCTGGAAGCGGCCTGCGTTCTGGCGGCGAACGGCATCCGCACGTACCTGTTCCGCTCGCTGCGGCCGACGCCGCAGCTGTCGTTCGCGGTGCGCGATCTGGGCGCGTCCGGCGGCATCGTCATCACGGCGAGCCACAACCCGCCGGAATACAACGGGTACAAGGTTTATGACGAAAGCGGTTGCCAACTCGTGCCGTACCTGGCGGAGCAGGTGATCGCCTGCATCCGCGGCGTCGCTTCGTTCGATCAGGTGAAGCGGATGTCGCGGGAAGAAGCGGAGGCGAAAGGGCTGCTCGTCTGGCTGGACGAAGACGCCGACCGGCGGTTCGTCGAAGCCGTCGTGCGGCAGTCCGTCAACCCGGACCTGCTGCGCGGCGGAGCGGGCGATGCGTTGACGATCGTCTATACGCCGCTGCACGGCGCCGGCAACGTTCCGGTGCGCGAAGCGCTGAAACGGGCGGGCTTCGGACGGGTGCACGTCGTGCCGGAGCAGGAGAAGCCGGACGGCGATTTCCCGACCGTTCGCTCGCCGAATCCCGAAGAGCACGACGCGTTCAAGCTGGCGATCGAACTGGCGGAGAAGGTGAACGCGGACATCATCGTCGGCACCGATCCCGACAGCGACCGGATGGGCGCGCTCGTCCGCAACGACAAGGGCGAGTTCGCGGTGCTCACCGGCAACCAGTCCGGCGCGCTGATGATTCATTACCTGCTGTCCAACCTGAAGGAGAAAGGCCGGCTGCCGGCGAACGGCGCGGTCGTCAAGACGATCGTCACCAGCGAGATGGGCGCCGACATCGCCGCATCCTACGGCTGCAGCATCGTCAACACGCTGACCGGCTTCAAATATATCGGCGAGCAGATCACCAAGTTCGAACGGACGGGCGAGCACCGGTTCCTGTTCGGCTACGAGGAGAGCTACGGCTACCTGACCGGCACGTACGCCCGCGACAAAGACGCGGTCGTCGCCGCGCTGCTCATCTGCGAAGCGGCTGCCTTCTACAAGAAGCAGGGCAAGACGCTGTACGACGTGCTGCTTGAACTGTACGGCCGATACGGAACGTATCTGGAGAAGCTGGAATCCCGCACGCTGAAGGGCAAGGACGGGGTGGCGAAAATCGCCGCCATCATGGAAGACTGGCGCCGCAATCCGCCGGCCGAAACGGCGGGGGTGCGGGTGGCGCGCGTGCTCGATTTCCAGCACGGGCTGGACGGGCTTCCGCCGGAGAACGTGCTGAAATTCATGCTGGACGACGGCTCCTGGTTCTGCCTGCGCCCGTCCGGCACCGAGCCGAAGATCAAAGTGTACTTCGCGGTGCGGCGCAGCGGGCTGGAGGAGGCGGAGTCCGCCCTGGAGCGGCTCGTGTCCGCCGTCATGAAACGCGTCGACGCTATGAGCTAACAGTCGGGCGGGAAGCAAATAGGGGAACGGTGTTCCGCTATTCGGCAGATCGGCCGCGTTGCGACGAAATAAGGGAACTACGTTCCGCTATTTCGGCAGATCGGCCGCGTTGCGACGAAATAAAGGAACTACGTTCCGTTATTTCGGCAGATCAGCCGTGCTGCGACGAAATAAAGGAACTACGTTCCGCTATTTCGGCAGATCGGCCGCGTTGCGACGAAATAAGGGAACTACGTTCCGCTATTTCGTCAGACCAGCCGTGTTGCGACGAAATAAAGGAACTACGTTCCGCTATTTCGCCAGATCGGCCGCGTTGCGACGAAATAAGGGAACTACGTTCCGCTATTTCGTCAGACCAGCCGTGTTGCGACGAAATAAGGGAACTACGTTCCGCTATTTCGCCAGATCAGCCGCGTTGCGACGAAATAAGGGAACTATGTTCCGCTATTTCGGCAGATCGGCCGAGCTGATCATCCCGAATTGAGTTTACCGAGCAGTCGCGCGGCAGGCAATGCCGCCGGGCATTGCGGCGCGAAGTCAAGAAAAGTCCAGCGGTAATATGTCAAGTCCCTGATTCGTGAAAATTGGAAATTTTCTTGGCCTAAAAACACGGGAGTCAGGGAAAATGACAGCACCAAACAAAGCCCAGCCGAAAATCAAGGAGTTTACCAG
>Ga0207789_1000583_pt1 | contig 12139 bp, 11 predicted proteins | sample HigsolmetaGSP12D_FD_184840 | JGI IMG/M metagenome (GOLD analysis project Ga0207789, IMG submission 184840) | High solid enriched microbial communities from the Joint BioEnergy Institute, USA - SP1-2-D (SPAdes) | ecosystem: Engineered > Bioreactor > SSF (Solid state fermentation) > Aerobic >...
TAGAGGTTCCGGTTCAATATTTTCATCTTTATTTTTATTGACTTCCTTATTTTTTACTTTAATACTGTCAACTTTCATTTGATTTTGAGAAGTCTCTTTTGAATTCTGTTCTTCATTTCCCCTTTGGTCAGAACTGCATCCAGTCAAAAATAATAGTAAAATCGTGAAAGATATAATGGATTTTTTGAATAATTTCAAGATATACTCCATCCTTTATAATAACCATTTTGTAATAAGGGTAAAAAGTAATAAAAATAATAATTTAAATTCCTGCCATTTAGCATTTTAGTCTCCAACCATTTTAGTTATCTTTTGGATTATTTTCTGAATTACTTTTCCTATTGACTCTTCTTCATTACTTACAGCCTGCGAAATAAGCCCCAACACAAGGATTAGCAATGCTGCCAGACCCAACCATTCCAGTGATTGTGCTCCTTTTTCGTTTTTCACTGGATGCATCATTTTAATGTACATACCTAATAATTTTTTCTTCATCATTCACTCTCTCCTTTTCTTTTTTACTCAAAAAATGTGAATAAATTTTTGTTTTGTGAAAACATATTCATGATCATCAATCCCCCTATAAATATAAGGGCTGATGGCATAACCAGAAATGTAGTAACGAGTGTAATCTTAGGCGAAGCTTTTGCCGCCTTTTCTTTGATTTGCTCTTTTTTCATTTTGCGCATTTCCTCTGAAATCTGCTTAAATGTTTTAGATATCGGGACACCTAACCTTTCCCCCTGAATCAATGAGCGAATAAGCAATTGGAATTCCCTGCTTTCATTACGTTCAAGCAGCGCCTGATATGCGTCCGACCTTGGGACACCAACATCCATTTCTTGAATGAATCGACCGAATTCTTCCTTGATCGGTCCTTCAAAATACGGAACAATTTCCCGTAATGCTTGATCTAACCCAACTCCTGCTTGCAAGGTTACGCTCATTGTATCCATAAAATCCGGAAGCTGGTACGATAATTCCTCCTGCCTTTTCTTTGCCTTGTTTTTTAACCAAAGGATGGCTCCCATATAGCCAAAAACAGGATAGAGAATAACCGTAAATTGGGAAAAAGGAAATCTGAGTACAAGTGAGACGGCCCCGATAAAGAAGCCTAATATTAACAAAAATATCTTTAATCCCTGGAATCTTGCCAAGGTCAATCGATACGGAAAACCAGCTTGCGTAAGTAGTTTTCGCACGTCATCATTCTCACTGAAAAAATTTATTCGTTGACCAAGGTCGGAAAAGTCATCCGCAAACTCAAACATTTTTGCGATCAATTTTTCTTTTCTTGTCAGTCTTTTTTCAAATGTGTATGGGATAAAGGTTTTTTCTTTTATATCCTCTTTGAGTTCCTGTTTTTTCATTAAGTAAAAATAGAAGTTTCTCAGTGCAAGTGCGAAAAATCCAAGTGCCAAAATAATAAAGATAACAATTAATCCATCCATCTTTTCACACCTTTATATTAGTAATCTTTCTAACAAGAAGAAAGGTTCCAACCGTTCCTAAAAGAAACAGTGCAAACAAGACTAAACCTACTCCTGAAAATAACGGGTCTAAAAATCCGTCCACTACATTATTCATCATTAGTACCAAGAAAATAGGGATAATTGGGACGATATATGCGACATAGCGCTGTTCCGCTGTCATTGTTTTGATTTCCTGTTGGAGGAGATTCCTTTCCTCTAACGTTTCACTCATTTCATCTAATACCGCATACAGATTACCACCTGCCTTTTTTTGAATAAGTAATGTAGCAACAAAAAGTTGAAATTCCCGAACATTAATTCTTTTCTCCATTTGCCGTAATGCTGTATGAAAGTCAACACCAAGAGATAATTCATATGCTAATCGTTTAAATTCTGCCTTAGCCGGCAGAGATATTTCTTGAGCAACTAGTTGAATCCCTTGATTTAAAGTCATCCCCGAACGAGTCGTGTTTGCTAATGTTCGACAAATTTCCGGTAACTGTTGAATAATTTTTTGCTTCAGTTTTCCTTTTCTCATGAAAAAGATTAGTCTTCTTGCTCCTTCAAGAAGGAGTGCGGAAATAAATAGAGCCAATGGAAATTCAACATTAAACATATTATGAAGTAAGAAATTAATACCAAAGTAAGAAACGATAATTGCTCCAATATATTCCGATGGGGTAAAAGGAATGTTTGCAATTTCCAATTTTTCATACATTGGTTTGGCTATCTCGGTTTTATCAAAGCGGTCTCCTAAAGCGACGATAAAACTTTTCCGCTTTTCACCATCATTGTAAAAATGGTCAACGTTTTTCTTCCATTCCCGCTTTTCTTTTCGGTAATCCAAATAAAAGTAACAAGCGATAATAAATACAAATACAGCTATTGTTGAGACGAGCCAATAGGTCATGATACCACCTCCTTTTCTATTGGTGTAAATGCAGCTTTCGGTATGGTAACGCCAAAAACTTTTAATCTATCTAAACATTGGGGGACATAGCCGGTTGGTGTAAAATAACCTTCGATGCTTCCATCGCCCCGAATACCAACTCTTTTAAACTGAAAAATTTCTTCAACAGAGTAAGAGCCATCTGCATTTTTTCTTACTTCCGATATGGAAACAATTTTCCTTGTACCATCTGTTAATCGGGTTGCCTGAACAATAATATCAAGAGCTCCGACAATATACTCTCGAATAATATGACTAGGGAGCTCCATCCCCGCCATGACGACCATCGCTTCAACCCTGCGTAATGCATCATCCGGAGAATTCGCATGAACGGTTGTAAGGGAACCTTCATGACCGGTGTTCATAGCTTGAAGCATGTCAAACGCTTCCCCGCCCCGAACCTCACCGACAATAATTCGATCCGGCCGCATCCGTAGAGCGTTTTTCACCAGTTGCCGAATGGTTATCTCTCCACGTCCCTCCACATTGGCCGGTCTTGCTTCTAAGCCGACAACGTTTGGACGGTCTAACCTAAGTTCAGCAGAATCCTCAATCGTAATTATCCGCTCGCCATGCGGTATGGAATCAGCGAGGACATTTAACAAAGTTGTTTTACCGCTACCGGTTCCGCCGGAGATGAGTGTATTCATTTTCGACCGGACAATTCCATCCAGAAACTGTGCCATCGCAGAATTCAATGTGTAAAAGTTTAACAAGTCGGCCATTTTGAAAGGTTCTTTTCTAAACTTTCGGATTGACACCAGTGTTCCATTTAAACTGATTGGCGATATAACCGCATTAACACGGCTTCCATCCGGTAATCGCGCATCAACCATTGGGGAACTTTCATCAATTCTCCTTCCTAAAGGTGAAATGATTCGGTCAACAATATGACGAACATGTTCATCATTTCGAAACTTGACTTCCGTTAATTCAAGTTTTCCGAGTCGTTCGACATACACTTCATTGTAGCCATTGATTAGTATTTCTGTTATTGTCGGATCATTGATTAGCGGCTCCAAAGGTCCGAAACCCACTGATTCATCTAAAATTCGCGTAATCAGTATTTCTTTATCTTTTCTTGATATAATGACTTTTTCTTCAGACATGAATTGACTGACAATCTGCTCAATCCGAAGTCGCATTTCCCCCTGTGATAATTCAGTAAGGGATTCAAGATTCGTGTCCCTCAGTAAGCGTGCCTTGTAATGCTCTACTAACTCATCGACGAAACGATTTTCGTATTGATATGATTGAATATTGGGTTTGACATTCAGTTTTAACCTGCGATTTTCAAATAATGATGACATTCTCTAAACCCCCTATTTTAACACCGAATGCGCCCATTTTCTGACATCCTTCGCAAAAGGAATCAGCCTTCTTTCTTTCACCATTTTCCGTACCGGTTCACCTTTATTGACAAAAGGTTGTAACCCCTTTATATCTCTTCTTATTTTGGCTTCGATTGGAAAACGGACGATATCCTTCAAATCTTTTTCTTGAACTTCATTTTCCTTGCCAACATGATTTAAAATGATGCTCATCCTTGATTTTAATTCAATACCTAACCGTATTGAGAGTTCTTCAAATTGTTTTAATACTTTTAATGATGGTGTGTCCGGTACTAACACATAATAAATTTTATCGGATTCCTCCAAAGCAGTTACGACTTGATTATTGATAAAAGATGGAAGATCAATAATAACAAAATCAAAACTTCTTCTACAGGTCCTTAGAAGCTTTGCAATAAAATCCTCTGATAAGGTTTCGGCCACTTCCGCATCGCATGGACTGATTAATACATCCATTTTAGAAAAACTCTCTGTTTGCGAAACATTGCGAATATGACCTTCATTCAATTCTCTTATTACCGGGGCTAAATCGGCAATCGATCGGTTAGAATTTATCGATATGACCGTCTCAATTCCACCAAATTGCAAATTCAGATCAATTAAAATCACCTCAGCCGTCGATTCCAACTTCAATGTTTGTGCGAATGTTGATGCCAATACGGTTTTCCCCGTGCCTCCGTTACCGCTAAAAAAAGATATGATTTGACCGCTTCCTCTTACAAAAGTGGAAAAGGTTGTGTCCTGATGGTGCTTTTTTAATTCATAGTTTTTTATAATCGTAGGAAGTTTAGCGGCAAATACTCCTTGCTCTTCTGGGAAAACAAAAAACTCTGTTGCTCCGGCTTTGGTAATGCTCCTTAGCAAGGTAAAGTCGGAAGTTTTTGCGATAAAAATAACTAAAGTTGATGGGCTTGTCGTTTTTATAAATTGAATGCACTCCACCGCTATATCATTTGTTGGCTGAATAAATATGACGATATCCTTCGCTCCCCGATTTATTTCGCGGACAACGTCAACCGGGTTCACGATTTGGGTTTGGATATTTTCCCCAATTATATTCAATATTTGATTTTGTAAAGTTTCATCATCACTTACTAATAAGAGCTTTACGTTATCTTCCACGTTTCATTCCTCTCCACCTTCGAAACAAGATTTATAGAATACTTTGTTCAGCGACATTTCTAAATTATTACTTTAGGGATTTTCCTGTTGGGCCGTCTTTTCATTCGACTGTTGCACGGTTCCGAGCTGTTGATCCGCTTGTTCCTCTTGCTCTTGAGTTGGTTGTTGTTCTGTTGCTAACGGTTGACTTTCTATTTTAGTTTCTTCTTTTCCAACATTCGCCTTTAATACTCGAATATATTCGGCGTAATTTTGCATATCAATTAATTTAGGTGCATCATCTAAAGGCACCTCTAATGCGACACCTACAAAATCTTTTCCCTTCCCTTGGGCCCAAGCGACCGTAACATCTTTCATAAATAATTCCGTTTTCTTTTCTCCGTTTTCCTCTTTAGAAATAATAATATCAACGCGGTCATTCGTTGTAACAACTTGGTCAAATTGAACTTTATCCGATCGATACATCGCCACTAACCGATGATTTGCTTCCCTTAATTCTGTTGCAGGTTTAAGCATATTATCGGTAATGATATCATCCTCTTCTAATGGGACAACGGTTACCATGTTGACAAGTTTTTTCTTATCCGTGATGTAGGAATCTAATACATATCGATTGGGAATTTCCATCGTTTTTATTTGACCTTCCGTTATTAATGTTCGTGGTGGTATACTCCCAGCTGCTACATAAATTTTGGTCATCCCGCCAAGCTCTGCATTTAATGTTCGAACTTTGTCATACACTAAATATCCTGCAATTGTAGCCAGAATAAATGCCAATAGTAAAAATATCGTTGCTCGTCTCTTAGACTCTAACATGCTACTACCTCATTTCTACACCTTAAGTATAACGGTTGCTGATTTTGCAATTTTCCACGGTAAGGTGAAACTTCCAACAGAGGGAATCCTCATCCCTCACAGATGATTTGTTGAAGTAATCAGTTCTAACCAAGTAGTACGTCCCACTCTTTCTTGTAGGATAAGAAAGTATAAAAATACAAGTAACTAACTTGGGACGAGTTTAGTGTCTAGCTCCAAGCGCCAGCGACTGAGAAACTAGCTCCCCTCCACTACGATAAGTCAACATCGGCTCGTCCCTCGCCGTGTTTCCTTTTCCTTGAAAAATGCTAAACGCATTTTTCTTCGTGCGATGTCTATTCGAGGAAGCGAATCTGTTCTCATTGCGGGGATTCCGTTTGTACGTCGCGATTAGGGCGCTTTGCGCTTTTCTTATAACTTGAGGTTGAGATTCTATCATCCGTTTTAATGGGATAAGTAAAATATATAAATTTTAAAAATTTATTATTACTTTTAATTAAATACCAATTTATTAATAGTTCGTCAATACCTGGAAAAATATGTAAAATTTTATCTCGTTCTTATATCCTATTTTTGTTTTGAAATCAAAATATATTTTAGGTATAAAGAATTATGTTATTTTATTCTTACCTTGGAAAAAATCCCCATAATTCTTATCGCATTTTGTAAAAAGGAGTGTTATTATTTTACGATTGTTACAGTTTATGCGACTTTATTCCTCTTTTTTAATATCTCTGTTATATAAAACCATTGGTAATTTTCAAAAATGACAGCTTACTTTTGGGTAAAAAAAAAAGCGACTGTCCAATACAGTCGCATTATCATTAAACTACGAGAAGGAAATGGATGATATTCGCGTAGTTCTATTATTCAGTAATCGTTGGAGAATTAATAAACATTTCGAAACATCTTTCAATATTATATCAGCCCCATCATTTTTAAACCATGTTGTATCCCATCATGATCCACTGACTTGGTCACATATTTCGCTACAGATTTTACTTTCTCCTCGGCATTTCCCATTGCAACACTATTGTAAATGGTAGAGAGCATTTGCATATCATTGAGACCATCACCAAACGCATATTGCCGTTCTTTCGGAAAGCCTAATTTTTCAATAATCTTTTCAATGCCCTTCGCTTTAGACCCGCCCTTGGGGAGGACATCAACTGAAACAGGATGCCATCTAACAAAATCAAATTCCGGAAAAGCCGTCTCATATTGCTTTTCCTCTCCCTCAGGACAAAATAATAACAATTGATACAATTCTCGTCCTGCATAATATTTCGGATCATGTGAAGGATAGCGATCAATTTTTAAAGTTGTAATACTTTCTCTCACATAAGGATGTTCTGGATTATTAGTTTTCATATCTTTATGATCCATATAAGCCACGGGATAATGGTGATGTAGTGCTGTTTCTGTTAATCTTTCTACAGCATCTGTTCTCAATGGATTTTTGTACAGTACTTCACCATTTAATACAACATACTGTCCATTATAGCTAACATATGTATCAATCTCCAACTCTTTTCGCAAATTTTCAAACATAAAAGGGGCTCTTCCGGTAGCGATGGCAACGACATGCCCTTGTTCCTTCAATTTATAAATGGCTTCTTTTGTTGAATGGGGTAGTTTTTTGTTAGAATCAAACAAAGTTCCATCAATATCAAAAAAAATTACACTGCGATCTTTTATCAATACACTCACCTTCAAAAATATGTCTTTTTCTTAGTTTAAACGTTGAAAGGGATTTCATGTCAACATTTATTATGAAATTGGATAAAAAAAGAAGCTCAGGTCATACGAGCTTGCAATTTTTACATATTTTTAAAGATAAAGAGGGAACTGTTTATTTTTTTATCTATGAAGTTTTCTACTTCATTCATCGCCCTTTTCATCATTCATAAAAGCTACGATTTTTTCGATAATCTTTTTATTTTCAAGCATTGCTTTGGGAAATCTGACTCGATTTTATGATTAGTGGTTAGCTGATATCATCAATAATCAATTTTGCCAGAATTACATGCATTACATGGAGGTCGTCAATCTCTTCAACTCGCTTCCAAGCTTCTTCTGTGAGAACAAGATTGTGTTAGGAAAGTAAAATTTTACTTTCCTATTAGTTAATAAAAAATTATTAGCCTGCATTGAAATATGATTATTGGGCAAGCATACAGTTAGGAAAAAGTTTTTTAACTTTTTAGCAAAAATAGTTGACCACTGCTAAACTATTTTATATTATAAATTAAGAACATATGTTTCCATATTCCGTTTTTTACATCAAAAGTTCTCTTTCAAAAATTCATAGGAAGTTCTATAACTTTTGTTAAAGGAATGGTGGGATGATGGAACAAGAAACTATTTTAAATGAAATTTTAACTACATTAAAACTGCATTCAGAAAATGTTAATTCCCAATTTGATCAGTTGGATCATCGCATGGACAGATTAGAAGGGCGAATGGATAGGTTAGAAAATCGGGTGGAAAGCCTGGAAAGTCGGATGGATAAACTGGAAGATAAAGTGGGCACAGGTTTTGCAGACGTTAATAAACGACTGGACCGGTTTGAGAAAAAGGTTGACCGATTACGCGAAGATTTGAAAGAAACACAAGAGACCGTTGACTATTTATCCAGTAAAAACGTTCAACATGAGAAAAAGCTCCGTATTCTCACGGACCAGCATTCGTAAAAATTCCCTATCTTTGTAATGGATGTGCCTATTAATAATTGGAAAGGATAAATTTTTTACATTTTTTATAAGAAAAGCGCAGAGCGCCCGCTTAGCGACGTACAAACTGGAGCGCCCCGCAATGAGATAAAGGAAACACGGCGAGGGACGAGCCGATGTTGACTTATCGTAGTGGAGGGGAGTGAAGTTTGCTAGTCGCTGGCGCTCGGAGCTAGACAATAAAACTAATCCAAAGTTATTTACTTGTATTTTTATACTTTCTTATCTTTTAAAAAAGGAGGAAAATAAACATCCCCCTTTTTTCACTTTAAATCGCCCAATCGCCGTTGCGGAAAATGGGTACGACTGTGCCGTCCTTTTTAATACCATCAATATTCATTTCACTGGAACCTATCATGAAGTCAACATGAACATGAGATGTGTTAATTCCCTTTGCTTTTAACTCTTCTTCGCTCATTTTCGTACCGCCTTCAATATTCGTTGGATAGGCAGAACCGATTGCCAAATGGTTGGAGGCATTTTCGTCAAATAATGTATTAAAGAAGGTTATACCTGATTGAGAAATTGGAGACGGATCCGGAACTAGTGCAACTTCCCCTAAACCTGTCGCACCTTCATTTTCAAAAACGAGTTTCTTAATAACTGCATCGCCTTTTTCCGCTGAGATATCAATAATTTTGCCTTCTTTAAAATGAACTTCAATTCCATCAATTAATGTTCCTGCATAGCTAAGTGGTTTGGTGCTGCGAACAACACCATCCATCCGACGGGTATCAGGAGCGGTAAACACTTCTTCTGTCGGCATGTTGGCAATGAAAATTTCTCCTTTAGGATTGCGGTTTCCGGCACTTGCCCAAATATGATTCTCCGGTAATCCTATCGTCAAATCTGTTCCCGGTGCTGTATAGTGGAGGGCGCTAAACTGAATTTCATTTAGCTTATCAGCTTTTTTCTGCAATGTTTCTACATGTTGGTCCCAAGCAATAATCGGATCATCTTCATAAACACGACATGTTTTGAAAATTTGATCCCATAGTGCATCAACTTGTTCTTCTGTTGTGGCTAAATCCGGGAATACTTTTGCAGCCCAACCAGAACCGGCCGCAGCAGCAACTGTCCATTTTACTTCATCATTTTGAGTTGCTGTCAGTTGTGTCTTAAAGGCTTTTGATGCTACTTTTTGATATGCTGTTATTTTTTCGGGATCAATATCATTCAATAATCCCGGATCACTTGAAACGATGGAAAGCCGACTAACACGATGATTTAAGATATGATCTTCAACTTCTTCAATTTCATATTTTGGAATATCTGTTAGTACTTCTGTTGGTTGGTATTGATAATGCATTTTACTAATAGCATCATCACCCCATTTTACGATTACTTTTTCCGCTCCAAGTTTATATGCTTCTGCTGAAATTAGGCGAGCGAGTGGGGCTTGGTCGACACTAACTGTCATTTTTACCCAGTCACCCGGTTGTACATTAATTCCTTTTACAGCAAGTAGTTTCGCATACTTCTGTAAATTCTTTTCAAAATTTGGCAAAACCATTTGTCATCCCTCCATTCAAAATATGTACATATTCTATATCAACATAGATTTCCATTTTCTGCAAGTATTGGAAAGTTTATTAATGTTGTTTTAATAAACGCAAATTCAATATATATAATAGTTGAAACTGGAAAAAACACATGGAAAATTAGTTTAATAAATATTTATTTGTGTGATCTGTTTGATGATTTGAATTTCTTAACAAAGGTTTTATGAAATTTTTTCACCTCATTATTCATTTGTAAAACAGATGTGACTAAATGATTATTCGCACCTTCCTCATTTAGTCTTTCTTTTTTTTCATAAAATTAGCTCCAATTTTGTATAATGGTTTCCTTATTTTATCCGTTTATTTAATTGCAATACATCATAAAAGGCAGTCAAGTGATTTTTGCAGCGAATTATTATTAAAATTTTAAGAAAGGTAAAATGATATATAGACAAACCTATGTTCTGCATGTTAAAATAACTCTAACAATGATAATTTGTGATATGCTTGTATTTGTCTTAAATTTGCTTATAATTTCTGTAGGAGGGAATGCCAGTGGAAAATGAACTGTTAAAACAAATACTTGCAAAATTAAACGAAATTGATGATATCAAAACAGGATTAAAAGAAATGAACAACAGATTAAATCAAGTGGAATCCGACATCAGTGAAATTAAACAAGACACTTTCGGCATGAAAGAAGAAATAAAAGAATTCAAATTAGAACAACAAATAATGAAACAAGATATAACAGAAATGAAACAGGATATAACAGAAACAAAACAGGATATAACAAAAATGAAACAAGATATAACAGAAATGAAACAAGAACAGCATCAAATTAAATTAGCCGTTCTTGAAACGAATGAACGGACAAAGGGAATTGCAGCGAAACAAGATGAACATGAGCAACTCATTCATTTATTAGGAATGAGATCCCTCAAACAGGAAGCAGAATTAAATCGGATAAAGTAATCGTCATTTGACGGTTTTTTTTTTGTAGTTTTTATAGAGTCATGAAAATCTGCCGCTATGAACTTTCTCAAGATTAAGTTATACTCCGGATCCCCCTTATGATTTTTACAATAAATGAATACCGTAAACATACCATTTAAAATAAACCCTTATCAAAATGTTAAACCATCTGCTTTCTTTTTAATAAAAAATTTAGCCAATAGGGACCCATAAAAAATTGACACATGCGCTGTCGGCTGTTGTCACATGGGTAATGGTAATTTATATGGGCGTGCAGTTGTTTAATAAAATAGTAAAATCTATCTTGAAAACCGGTATTCCAACATACTTAATCAAAAATGCAATAGTCCCAAAAATACTTAACATCATACTTATCCCTTTTCATGTTATTATTACACAAGTTCAACCTCTTGAAATTTACTTTTAACATTGAATTCTTATTCAGCCACCTGGTATAGATCCTTATCATAGATAAAATTGAACGTAAATTCCACTATACTCAACCTTACATAAAATACAAATGATCAAGCAATAAAGTTTCACATCAAGTTAAAGAAAATTCGGGCGTCCAAGTCTTTAGACAATCAAAGAGCCGTCGTTCAGCGAAAAAATTTTTGCTTGCGAGGTAATGCTACCGAAGTCTCTCTCGTTCATCGAAAAAATATAAAATTTTTTCTGCTGCGATGTATTCCCGCGAAGCTTTCCTTGTGCACTTATGCGTTAGAAAAGTAGAAATTGAAAAATTAACACTCTCCTATTAGCTAACAAAAATTTAATAAGAAAAACCAGCCATTTGGTCATTTGCTGATTACTTTCAAAAAACGGGCTATTTTAGGCACTAACCCTTTTTTATTAAATTAGTTGACATATAATTATTTTCCATATATACTTATATACATAGGTATATAACTATATTAGCAGTAAACTAATTATGGCATTGAAAAATCTCGGCAATTTAAGGTGGTGAAATGGGTGAATAACTTAGATAACAATAAGCCGATTTATTTACAAATACGGGAAAAAATTGAAGATCAAATCGTAACCGGCTTGCTGAAGGAAGGAGATCAAGCACCTTCTACAAATCAGCTTGTAAATTTTTATAAAGTCAATCATGTTACGGTATCAAAAGGTGTTAACCAGTTAGTGGATGAAGGAATCCTTTTTAAAAAGAGGGGTGTAGGGATGTTTGTTGCTGAAGGAGCGAAAGAAAAATTGATTC
>Ga0207789_1000586_pt1 | contig 12061 bp, 14 predicted proteins | sample HigsolmetaGSP12D_FD_184840 | JGI IMG/M metagenome (GOLD analysis project Ga0207789, IMG submission 184840) | High solid enriched microbial communities from the Joint BioEnergy Institute, USA - SP1-2-D (SPAdes) | ecosystem: Engineered > Bioreactor > SSF (Solid state fermentation) > Aerobic >...
GTCGTGACAATATCAGAATGGTTATCATTTATTAAATCTACTAAATGACTTCCAGAAGTTGCACGATTTGCTTTTAATCTTGTATGGCTGAATGTTTTATGTATTTGTTTATCCAATTCAACTCGGTCCGTTACGACAATAACTTTCGGATTGTAACCTCGCAGCTCAGATAAAATATACTTGGCTAACATCACCATAGTTAGTGATTTACCTGAACCTTGTGTATGCCAAATCACGCCGCTTTGACGATTGCCGTTTTCATCTCGTTCTTCAATCGTTTTTATAATTTCTTTAATGGCAAAGTATTGTTGATAACGGGCTACTTTTTTCACGTCTTTATCAAATAAGGTAAAGAACTGGGTTAACTCTAACAAACGCTCGTGGTGAAACAGTGAAATGATGTTCTTATCTTGCATGGTTGGCAGTCTGCCTTCCACTGTTTTATCCAGCCAGTTCTTCAGCCATTCCTCTTTTTCTTCCTTCCAAACGGACCAAAACTTTTTTGGTGTATTGCATGTTGCATATTTGGTTTCATTTTTATTCGTGGACATCACAATTTGAATAAACTTAAACAATTGTGGTGCATAATCCTTTCCTTGGTTGCGAATCATTTGACTGATTCCTTGATTCATAGAAATCGATGCTTTTTTACATTCAATGACGGCAAAAGGAATTCCGTTTACAAACAGCACAATATCCGGCCGTACAGTTCCACGTCCATCCATTCGTTCCACTTCAAACTCTTCCACTACATGAAAGACATTATTTTCGATGTTGTTCCAGTCGATATATTGAATGGTAAACGATTTTTTCGATCCATCCGGCAAAAACTCCGTATAGCTTCTCCCGTTCATGATGGTCTCATAAATCACTTCATTTGTTTTCACCAATCCATTTGTCAGCGGCTCATCTAAATCACGAATGGCTTGGCGAATATTGGATTCGCTAAATTGATAAATTTGACCTTGATACTCATAGGAATTCAATTCTTTCAGTTTTTCCTTTAAAACCGTTCTCAACAAAACATCATGGAGATTTCCACGTAATTTGTCCACTCTTTCTGGTGGCAAATATTGATAACCCAACTCCTGCAAAAGCTCAATTGCAGGAACCTGGCTAATATACCGTTCATCATAATTCTTCACCCTTGACACATTTACACCTCCATTTTCAAAAATAAGAAAGTGAGTGAAGGGATTACACCTGCACTCGAACTTTTCCAGTTAAGAGTAATTGCATGAGACCTTTCTTTTGTCTTTTTAACTCTTCCTTTTGCTCTTCAAGTAAATTTATCTCTCTATCGACACATAAAAATATATTTGCAATTGCATTTTGTTCATCAATCGAAGGAATCTTTACAATCGTGTTCAATAAACCTTTCAAATCAAGATTTCTTCTTACAATACTAGCACCTTGCTCAGAATTCATATTATAAATCCAAATCATTTTTTCAGATTTCATAAAATACTTACCAAAAGATGGATTAATCCTGTCCTGATAGAATTCGAATACTTTATAGGCAGGGGAAACAATACCAATTTCATAGTTGGTTAATACATCCAAACTTCCCATCCATAGGTTCATTGTACTAAACACTAGGTTATTTTTTCTAATGATCTTATATCCAATATTATTCTCGCTCGCTATTTGTTTATTAAAATGTTCACTTTGTGCAACAATACCATTTTTTGTAACAGATAACACTTGAAACTGATTGTTTTCTGTACTTTTCTCATTTACTTCTTTTATTAACTTTCCAAGTATTACATTTTTCCATTCTCCCACAAATCCAGGCAATCTTACTTCTCCTGTCAATAACTTCTGCATTAACCCTTTTTTCTGCTGTTTTTTCTGCTCAATTAGCTTTTCTTTTAGCTCAATTGCCTTGTCCCAAGTGGAAAGGATGGAAGCGATTTTTTGTTGTTCTTGTCTTTTAGGTAAGGTAACTTTTATTTTTCTAACATTTTCCTGACTTAATCCATATACTGATATCCCTGTTGCCATGAGCATTATTTGTTTACGGATATTCCAATCAGATAGAAAGAATCTTTTATATTCATTATTTAACACATCAGTTTTATCTCTTGCTACAATTGTGTGGAGACCACTGATAAATGGAATGTTACTAGGATTTTTGACAACAACAGCTTTACCAATACCCTCATAGTCTTCAGATGCATCTGCAAAAACAATATCACCATCATTTAATAAATACTTTTTATTTATACTCTCTAAAGGTTTATTGTACTTTGGAATTGAATCAAAATTTTTTTCTATATTTATATAGTTATCATTTGTTTTATGAATATCTCCGTAATGTAAATAACATATACCTTCATTTGAAAGATTAGCCCTTGAAATCGATAGACCACCTTCAAAAGCAAATAATTCATCAAAAGTATAATTAACCCAATCAGATGGGTACATTTTATACGAATTTTTGTTTGACATTATACCACCTACAATCCCAACTCTTTCAAATACTGTTCCATCTGTGCTTCGACTTCTTGGAGTTCTTTTTTAATGTTTTCGATGTTTTCTTTCACGGCTTCCATATCGACCGGTTCTTCTTCTTCGAAGGTATCGACGTAACGAGGGATGTTTAAGTTATAGTCGTTTTCCCGAATTTCATCAATTGTAGCAAGGTAGGAGTATTTATCAATTGTTTCCCGTTTCTCATAGGTTTCCACAATCTTTTCGATATCTTGTTCTCTTAATTTGTTTTGGTTTTTGCCTTTTTCATAATGTTCTTCACCAGAAGCATCAATGAAGAGGACATTTTTTCGTGTACGGTCTTTTCGGAATACCATGATACAAGCTGGAATTCCGGTACCGTAGAATAACCCTTCCGGAAGCCCGATAACAGCATCCAGCAAATTCAACTCAATAATTTGCTTACGAATTTTCGCTTCACTCGCTCCTCTGAAAAGAACACCATGAGGCAGGATCGTCGCCATTCTTCCGTTTTCCGATAATGAATACAGCATATGTTGAACGAACGCATAGTCCCCTTTTGAACTTGGCGGAACGCCCCATTCAAATCTTCTATATGGGTCAAGACTTGCTTCCATTTTAAATTTTTTATCTGTGTTTCCTTCACCGGCAAATCCCATGGCCCATTTGTCTAAAGAAAATGGGGGATTCGCTACAATGACTTGGAACTTCATTAACTTGCCATCTTCCAAGTGCAGTGGATTCGCTAATGTATCTCCCCATTCAATTTTTGCATCATCAATGCCATGCAAATACATATTCATTAACGCTAATGAGTGTGTTGCACCATTCCGTTCCTGACCGTAAATCGCCACTTTTTTGCTTGGCACTTGTTTTGCAACCTTAATCAGTAATGAACCTGAACCACATGTCGGGTCATAAATGCGATCGTTTTCTTGCGGTTTTACTAATCGTGCCAAAAGTTCTGAAACTTCGGCAGGTGTATAAAACTCTCCACCTTTTTTTCCTGCATCTGAAGCAAAAAGCCCAATCATATATTGATAAGCATTTCCGACAATATCTTCATTTCCTAATTGCGACGGTCTTAGAGATAATTGATTAAAATCTTCCAGTAATGACCGGAGCATGGCATTCCGCTCTTTTGCTTTTCCTAGAATCGCCTCTGAATTAAAATCAATATTGCGGAAGACGCCGCGAAGTTTCCCCGTGTTTTCATTTTCAATTCGTTCCAACGCTTTGTTGATGATCTCCCCGATTTCCGGATCATTTCTTTTACTATATAAATAGTCAAAGGTGGATGTTTCATCCAATACAAATCGTTCTCTTGATAACGCACGTTGAATTCGTTGTTCATCACCATTGTAACGCTTTGAATATTCTTCTACTTTCTCTTTGTATGAATCACTTAAATACTTGATAAACAACATAGTAAGAATGTAATCCTTATATGTAGATGAATCAATTTTTCCTCTGAAAGTATCAGCTGCATTCCATAACACACTATTTATTTTTTCTTGTGTTGTTTGTTCAACCATTTTTTATTCCTCCTAATATTTGCTGAGTAACACCTTGAAAGAGTAGTTCTTTTTCTTCAATTAATTTCTTGTAAAGCAGCTTCTCTCTTTGATGTAGTTGGTAAACCTTTATCAAAACCCGTTGTTTATTAATGGGTGTTAATACAATTGGAATGTTCTTAATCGTATGCTGATTTGTACTAGGGATTCTACTACCAGCTTGAGAACGCTCTAATTCATTTTTTACATTCTTCGTATTAAGATACCATGCAATGTATTGAGGTAAGACTTTTGTATCATTTACTTTAATAATAGCAAAGTATGACGGTACCAATAAACCAGCATAATTTTTATCAATATATACCGTGGTAAAGGGTTGGCTTAATCTCATTAGTACATCCCCTTCCTCGGTAAAGTAATGGTCATCTAAGTTTTCATTACTGGCAAATTCATCGAAAGATTCATTTACAATCATCCCATCTTCACTAATATTTTTTAGTGATAAAAGTTTGTATGTAGCCTTTGCATCATATTCAATTTCTGCTTTTTTCCTACTTAGTACCAGTCCCGTCTTAATTTGGGCAATCTCACCGAGTTGCATGTTACACCTCCATTCAAATGTCAAATCTTATATTTAACTTTTGTTTGTTAAATACAGTATATGACTTTTAAGCGTTGAAGTCAATCTATAGTATTAAAACCACTCAAAAAAATTATAACGACTGAAAAGTACAGTTATATTAATGTTTTTTCATCTATAATACATTAACTTCATATAACGAAAGGGGCTGTACTAATGGACAAACAAACATTCCTTACAACAATGTCATCATCAAAAAGAGTACAAGAAGTCAATAAACTATTACAAGATCATGATCTAAGGTCAATTTGTGATCTCCTCGAAATTCCTTCCAGTAGTTTTAGCAAAATCATGTGGGAAGGGGATTATATTTATCATAAAGCGGACAAGAAGTACTATCCATTTGTTCGTTCTGAAGAAGAGAGATTAACGAAAGACCTAAGTAAAAATAATGATGAAGCAACTTTCTTTAAACAACATGAAGATACTTTGAGGAAGGTAATTCAGCATTTTGAAAACAAGTGGCTTTTGATCCTAGATGATCGCATTTACAGTAGAGATGCAACCTACTCCAATAAAAGCATCCGCATGAACAATGCGATCTACGAAGAATTTAGCAGCTTCTGTGAAGAATACTACCCTCATCTGAAAATTCAGCATATCATTGCCCAAGCACTTATTGATGCTAAAAATAAATATAGACCTGAAAGTAAGCAATGATCGTCACTAAATCAACAATCTGTTATCACAAAACGAAAGCCATGATACCCGACAAAGTACATACAAACTTGTCGGTTATTTTGTTTTATACAATGGTAGAATGGCAATAATTGTTAAGAAAGATAATGGATTTATTTTGTTGATTTTTCAGAAGCAATGATCTATATAGAAGTTAAACTAGGAGGTAGTGTATTGAAGTTTGTAAGAATTATTTTAGATGTTGAACTTCCAAATGATTTTGATGAAGGGGAAATAGATACTGCATTAGCTGATACCGTTAGTAAATTTGGTGGTTAAGTTATTGACTCAAAGAGTATAAGGAACTTGATGAGTAGTATTGAAAATCAAATGTAATACTAGGATTATTTCTAAACAAATAAGGTGCCTATTGTGTTAGGTACAACACATTTTAGACACCTCAACTTGCCTATCATGTACATTTCAGATTGTAAATGGATTTTTCAGGAAACTTGGGAATGAAGTGTGATCTTCGGTGGAGAGATTCTTGGGAATTAGGATGGGGTTTATTCCGAGGCTTGAAAGGTCACGAAGGTATTGTCGATAAGTAGGTTTTGAAATACCTCCTTCCTCCTTTTTCTTTTTTAGCGGAGTATCAATACTACCTTTGGAGATCATAACTAAGAACTCTCGTAAACTAGCTTTTTTTCTCCTTGAGAATTGGCTGTTTTCAATTATCTTTTCAGCTTCAGTGATTTTGTAATAATCACCTTGGTGAACGATAGGAAGGATATGCTTTTCCATGTATTCCTCTTGCAATTGTAAAGAAAAGTAGGTTTTCAGTTGTTTCGGTCTACCTACTCCCTTATCTGTTCGTTTCATGCTGTTCAAATGCCTGTTTTTCAGTCTCAATTCATATCTCACTATATTTTCATCATAGGACTGAATTTCTTCACCTTTCGCTATCCGTTCATCCTCCTTGCTATAAATCACAAACTCGACACTTTTATTCTTGTGGTATTGGGATGTTTCATATTTGAATGGATTTCCATTTTCATCTTTTCCCCATTTGATTTTCTCTTTGTGTCTATAACTGTTCGTGTATTTTTCTAGCAATGAAATAACAATTTCCTATCTTTTGAATCTGGAACATAACAGTCCTGCTTATAATCAATTCTGGTTAGAACATGAGAATCGAAATAATCAGATTGTCCAAAGTGCCAAGTAAGGAATTTACGAATATCCGCTTCAACCAGAACATAGTCATCTTCTACTATAGTTCCTCTGCTTAGCATTTTTACCGCATCAACCTTTAATTGTAAGTTGCAATCACCAGTTGCTTGATCCCAGATATAAGATACGGCATAAGATGGAAAAACCTTCTTTATTTCTTCATTAAGTTGTTCAACAGCAGCACCGAAGTAATGGTATTTGTCTACCTTAATACCGTACATAGAAAAAAGGTGTCGAATATCGAAATAAATCGTCATATACTCCTTCACGAATGTTATTAGCTTCTTCAACAAAATTTTCTAATAAATTTACTATTTCAGTTCCTGTTAATTTGTTTCCAAACAGCTCATCATAACGATCTAGTTTAGCTTGATATTTTATTCTCTTCATAATAAAACTACTACTATATGCAACCCCACCGAATTGAATATTAATACCATTGCCTAATAATAGATTTTTCAAAACATCTCGCTCCCCTCTGAGACTCGCTACATAATTTTATCCTTTCTATTTCTTAAATACACTACGCAGAACTTTTTTCATAGCTTTTTCAAATTTAACCATATTTGAAGTTAAGAAATTAATCATTTCAGGCCAATCTTCTTCGTTAAATACATTTACATCTCTTAGCCAATATGCTATCCTACTTCCTTTACCATCATCTCGCCTTTGCCAGTCAAGTTGATCGCCAAAAGAGGATTCTATCTCACCTTTAAATTTATATATACTATCAAAAATCTCCTTATTATCTTCTTGTGCTCCTTTGTTAATCCAAAGTTCGATCCTTGCATAGTTGCTTGTGATTACAAAATTATAAGCTAGACCGCTGTACCCACTACCGCATCCTATACAGTTATCTTTTGAGGGACTAATATTTTTGAATAGATCAGATTTTTCATTCATTTCTTGAAGTAGCTGTGTCCAAAACTCTACCCTAATAGTGTGTCTAGTTTGTTTTTTCTCCCGATTTATTAATTCCTCTTGTTTTTTATTCGCTATTTTTATCAAGTAATCTTCTGCATCTACAATAGGAATAATTTGCTCCGTATCAAGGAGCACTTGGCCATTTAATTCATAAGGAGTAACCTTAATACATTTTATTTTTATATTATGGTCTAATAACCACATAGCAGTTGAGGTTACTTCCTTTCTAAAGTTTGCAGCAATCATTATAATTCTTTGGTCATCACTATTTAATTCTATTTCACTAAAATCTTCTGTTTCTAGAAAATCACATATAAGTTTTTCTGAATGTTCTTTTTCCCCTTGTGCATCTAGATATTTTTGAAAAATATCTTTTATATCATTTTTTGTAAGACTAGAGCAATAGGATGCATATTTAAGAGCTTGCCATACAACATCCCTTCCACTATCATCTAATTTATTTTCAATAATAACAAGGTTACCGCTCTCATCCAAAGCTAATAAATCTAACCGTTCTTTTGTATCATCAAATCCACTAAATTCTTTCTGTATTATTAATAGCCTTTCACCAAGAATATCTGTATTTTTACTTATCCATTCCTGGAGGTGTTTTCTTTCCTTAAATTCTAGTTCTTGAAATGTTTTTTTACTTATGGATATCGCTTCATTTTTCTCTTTATCAATTAAAAACATAGCCCACCCTCCTAAACCTCTATCATAAAATACTTTTTATTATTTCCAGCTGATTTCCATGAAAAGTTATATGTACCTTTTAGAGATATAAATTCTTTTCCCTTCATTGCTCCAGTTGGTTTAAGAACATCTCCATAGACCATGTACTCGTTTCTAAAATATTTATATATTCCTTGATTACTTCGTCCTTCATAAAAAGGCCTGTCCGATACAAGTACTACTACAGCTGTTTTCGTAAAACCATTTTCCTTTAATTGCTCCATAAACTTCACATCCTTAACAAATGAATACATCTGTTCAGGATACTGCCCATTTAAGGGATGTTTAAGTTCAATCGCATATCTTTCAGATTTATCATCATTAAAAATCGATATATCAATTTCCTTTTTAATGGTCTTACTATTTATTAAAAAATAAGACACATTCCTTTCAAATTGAATACGATAGTCCGGAAGCTTTTCACGTAGGAATATCCCCAGCTCATGCTGGAGGCTAAACTCATTATAAATTTCAATACTCTTAGACTGAATAAACAAGAAAAAGTCATCTACTAATTGCCTTAAATTAAGCAAAGCATCCACCCCATACACCCTAATATAATTAATAGTTTTTTATTGCCCTTCATAATAGTTTTGCTATATCCTCAAACCTTCTGATACCTCTGCTGGTTAGATGAGGTCTTTTCAATAGCCTTTATATTACCTTCCATTTTATTTACGTAGTTTAAAAATAAAGTCCCAAGCAGAAGTCGATCCTTTCTGAGTATTCTATTCCATACATAACCCTTGAACAAGTCTTTAACAAGAAAGACTTCACCTTCATTCAAATTTTCAGTTTCCTTAATAGCTTGTTCTAGTAACTCATTAACATCACCCATGTTGTCATCTCCTTATCGATAACAATATAAACAACATTGTTAATAAGATTATATGCCTTTTTCCAATTTCAGTCAATAAGAAGAAAACCACCAATCAAGAGAATATATCTCCTGAATGGCGGTCATTCATGAAGGTTATGTTTATACATCTACTTCTACACCAGATTTAAATTCAATGGTCAGCTTTTCATCAAATATCGTTACCTTTTCAATAAGTCGCCTTACTAGTTGCTCATCATACTCCTCAAGGAGGGTGGATTGTTCATTAAGGAATTTTTCCATATCTTCTAGTCTTTGCTTGGAACCTTTTTTGCCTGCTTCTTCTGCTAAAGCCTTATGCCTTTCTTCTCTGAGCCTGTAAATCTCATCGGCTATATCATTATAATCTTCTTTGGAATTGGCCAGTCTCAAAAGGTCTTTTTGTAATTCCTCTAGCTTTTTATCTATCTCGGAAACAACATTATTGCCCGTTTCACTTATCACTGTTTCTATATTTTCCTTTAAGATAGTTAAAAAGCCATCCTTTTGCACTATTAGTTTATTAATTACATCCACCGTAGCAAGGCCTATCATATCCTCCAGCACAGTTCGGGAATGACAAGTTAACCATGTATTCTCAAGTCTACTGACGCATCTCCAAACAATCGATTTTTTACCTCGGTTATTCCAATGAACTCTACGGTATATTTCGCCACACTCACCACAGAAGATAATTTGTGAAAATACATGATTTGAACTAAAGTTTCTTTTCTTTCCGCTAGTACTTATATGTCCTCTACTTCTACGAACTAACTCTTCTTGTACCTGCATGAAAATTTCACGCGGGATAATGGCTTCATGACTATTCTCAACATATAGATATGGACAAAACAACGATTAGGAATAAGTTTCCTGGCATTACATCAAACGAGGAGCTTGATAGAATATTCGATACAGACGCTATAAGAGAGGATTAAAAAAATATCTATTCTATCTCCTCAACTTTTAAAAAAGAACAGTTATCTATTCTATCAACTCAGCCCTATCACTTTCTGGGCAGTTGTTATGTTCCATAAACAATAAAAATAAGGGTTTCCTTACATTGTCTCATCCGGTTAAGTAACCCTGAGATTAAACCAATGTGTGGAAACCCTTTATTTGCATGTACATCGATGTCAAATTCATTGAGTTTATCTTCCTTTTTCCTTCGTGCAATGTATTCCTCTATACTAAGCACTTAATCATCTCTTATTCATTACTGAATTTATCTATCAAAGCTAAGATATATGCAGTATTTCTTGACTTTCTACTCACCTCTTGCCTTACTCCCATTTCTCCTTTAACCCAACGATCATAGTATGAATGTACGAATAAAAAATCTTTCTTTGATATTGTCCTTTTCATCGAAAGTTTGCTGGAAGGAGAATTATAAATAGCCCGATCAACATACAACTTTCCATCACGGGACGATGCTGAAAACCAAAGACCTGTTGTGGTTTGTATTTCTTCTCCTGATGATGATAAACACGAAGTTATACGGTTCCATAGTGCTTCACCATTCATTACTCTACACCATCCTTTAATTTGATATAGTTACCGGGGAGGGCCTCAAATAATTCCTGGTAATGCCCACACCTCGCCATAATCTGTTTATACTGTGCTCTCTTACCGCTTTTCTGCAAATACAGCCTACGTTTGAATATTTCATCAGCCAGCTCAGACGCATGCATAGTTTTGTTTTCAACCTCTGATAAAACTATTTTCATAGCTTCCTGAAGTGTATAGTTAGCATGCTTTTCTGCGATATTTTCAATAACTACCCCCTTTTCATCGTATTTCAGCACAATATAAGCAGGCTTATTATCTTTAAGAAGAACTACTTTTCTGTTCTTTTCTACTACTGAAAAAACATGATCCAGATCTGTTCGTAATGAATCAAAAGGAATTAAGCTATCTATATTTTACGTCCATATTTTTCACCTCGACCGTCTAGGTATATTACCATGATTATACATCGAATTGGAATTTCCCCCTATATATTTGTTCATATATTTGTATAAATGTAAGAATGCCAGATTAGGATACAATTCCTTAATTGGCGGTCAGTTCATAGTGTTTATATTTGAACGTCTAATTCTACTCCTTACTTAAATTCAACAGCTAGTTTCTCATCAAATACTGTTATTTTTCAATAAGACTCCTTACTAACTGCTCATCATATTCTTGTAATTCAATAGACTGGTCATGTATAAATTTCATCATTTCTTCTATGCGTTCCCGCTTTCCTTCACGCTCGGCATTCTCCACTAGTATGTTCTACTTGAGTTCACGCAAACGGTAAATCTCATCCGCAGCTTTTTAATAGTCTGATTTTCTTCCAATGCTTGAAGAACATGACTTTTTGTAATGTTATTCGTTTCCCCTCTTATAATTATAACTATAAAGTTTAACTTTTTCTAAATATCAACATAAATATCCGACTGAATATTTACCTTACTGTGTACTTAAAATTAAAACTTCCGATTTTCTCCCTGCCAACCCTCAATCTTTCGTTTCAGTTAAAATAAAAAAACTCAAAGTTGCACAAGGGGAACAGACTGATGTAACAAAGGTTTGAACAGAAAAAGACCCGAAAATCGGAAGTTTCTTTTTTAAACGATTTTCGGGTCAATTTTGAAAGTTTCTATTTTGGGGTTACAACTGCAACTCTAATTTCGCCACCGCTTCGCAATGCATCGTCATCGGGAACATGTCTACCGGTATGACTTCCAAGGTTTGATAGCCGTCTGCTTCCAATATACCTAAATCCCGAGCCAATGTTGCCGGATTGCAGCTTACATAAACAACCCGCTTCGGTTTCATTTCAATAATTGTCTTAAGCAACGCCGCATCGCAACCTTTTCTTGGCGGGTCCACGACGATAACATCCGCATGAATTCCTTCCTCCGCCCAATTTGGAATCACGACCTCAGCCTCTCCCACCGTAAATTCCACATTCGTTATCCCGTTCAAATCAGCATTCTTTTTCGCATCATTAATTGCATCCGGGACTACTTCCACCCCGTACACCTTTTTTGCCTGTTGTGCCAAGAATAACGAGATCGTTCCTATTCCGCAGTAAGCGTCAAA
>Ga0207789_1000587_pt1 | contig 12045 bp, 10 predicted proteins | sample HigsolmetaGSP12D_FD_184840 | JGI IMG/M metagenome (GOLD analysis project Ga0207789, IMG submission 184840) | High solid enriched microbial communities from the Joint BioEnergy Institute, USA - SP1-2-D (SPAdes) | ecosystem: Engineered > Bioreactor > SSF (Solid state fermentation) > Aerobic >...
AAAGAATGAAAACGTTGAAATCATTTTAACGAGGAGGATTTAATGTGAAAAAATTGAATCAAAAAGAAGAGCCGACGATTGCACCGGGGATTGACAATGATGAGGAATTAGAACAAAAGGCAACAAAAGCTGAAAAAGAAAAGCGGGAGTACACGGAAGTAACTACCCTTACATTGGATGATTTTGATTGATCATCCAATAGTCATTATAGAAAAAAGCGCTACAACACGTAGCGCTTTTTTTATCTTATTATCCTAATTCTTTATACATTTCCCTCAAAGTCCGTTTTAACAGTTTTCCACTTGGGTTTTTCGGCAATTCATCGGCAAATTCAATATATTTGGGTACTTTAAATTTTGATAAATGGTTTTTACAAAAATTCAGTACATCCCCTTTCGTTAAATTGGCCCCTTTCTTTGGAACGATAATGGCCATAACTGCTTCAATCCAATATGGATCGGGTATGCTAATAACCGCCACTTCGGATACCCCATCCAATTGATAAATAACTTCTTCCACTTCCCGGCTGGATACATTTATTCCACCTGTTTTAATCATATCTTTCTTGCGGTCAACAATGGTAATATAGCCCTCTTCATCCATTACCCCCAGGTCTCCGCTATGAAACCAACCATTCCGAAATGCTTCCTCTGTTTTCTCCGGGTCAAACAAATATCCTTTCATCGCATGTGGGGTACGGTGAACAATTTCCCCAATCACACCACGTGGGACCTCCACATCATTTTCATCTACAATTTTTGTTTGAACATTTAAAGACGGCTTCCCTGCTGAACCAAGTTTTCGCATTTGGTCTTCCGGTTTTAAAACTGTAGCGAGCGGGGCGACTTCGGTTTGACCGTAAAAATTAAAAAATCGGGCTTGCGGCAGGCGCACAGACAGTTCTTTTAATACTTCCATCGGCATGATTGCTGCACCGTAATAACATTTTTCCAACGAAGATAAATCCCGTTTATTAAAATCCGGATGGCGAAGTAACGAAATCCATACTGTTGGCGGACAAAATAATTGCGTTATTTTTTCCTTCTCTACCGTCTCTAAAATGACATCCGGCTTTGCGCTTTCAAGAATAATGCCACTCGACCCTAAATATATACTAGGTCCGAGAAAACAGTGAAGTTGAGCGCTGTGGTAAAGCGGTAAAGCATGAATACAAACATCATTTTCCGTCATCTCACCGCTGACAATGCAACTCACATATTCACTGACAATGCTTTTATGAGTAAGCATCACCCCTTTTGGACGTGATTCGGTGCCGCTTGTGTAAAGGACATGTGCTAGAGATTCATCATCAATATCGGCATCAATGAATTCAGTTGATTGGTCTTTTCTCTCAACTGCAAGTGATTTCCAGCTTTTCAATTCATCGGGAACGGATTTGTCTATCGGATAATCCATTAAATAACGGAACCGAATGGCTCGACTGCCTGCCGCAGTATCAAGCACAGGAGCAAATTCAACAGCAGACAAAAATCCGCATACACCGGCATGATTAATGACATACTTCACATCCTGAGAAGTAAGCATGTAATTCAGTGGGATCATCACCGCTCCAATTCTTGCTAATGCGAAATTGACGATAACAAAATCAAGACTGTTTTTCGAAATAACAGCAATCATATCCCCTTTTTTCATTCCATCAGCAATAAACGCATGTGCCGTCTGATTAACGAGATCATCCAGTTCAGAATAGGTAAGCCGCATTCCGTTGTAAGCGATTGCAAATTTATTCGGAACTCGCTCTCTTGTTCTTGTCAACAAATCCCCTAACGTATTTCTTCTTACCCGGTCGATCCTTTTCGATACTTCCACATTCATTTCTGTATTCATGCCCCTACCCCCTGTTTTATAAAATATTGAAAATTTATACGTTTATTTTAATAAAGAAAAATCGGGTTGGCAATGGCGGAGTTTGTCTATATTTGGCGAATAGAAAAAAGTATCCAATAAAAAGGAGCATATACCTTTTACTGGATACTTCTTCATCTTTACACCATTACCTTACACATATCATTTGTGAATGCTACCGGGTCTTCAATCGGTAAATCTTCAATTAATAATGCTTGGTTATATAAAAGTTTCGTGTAGAGTTCAAGTTTTTCTTTATCGTTTTCAAAAGCGGCTTGCAAGGATTTGAACACATCATGATGGGTGTTAATTTCAAGTACCTTTTCAGCTGTCACTTTCTGTCCATTCGGGTTAGGCATAGCGTTTAATACTTTCTCCATTTCAATGGTAATCTCACCCTCGGTTGACAAGCAAACCGGATGTGTTTTTAATCGTTTGGATGCTTTTACTTTCTTAACCTTACCACCGAGGACACTTGCCATGTAATCAAACAGTTCCTTATATTCCTTTTCTTCCGCTTCTGTTTCTTTCTCTTTCTCCTCCGATTCAATACCGAGGTCGTTGTCGGATACAGATTTAAATTGTTTTTCTTTGTAATCCATGAGCATTTTGATGGCAAATTCGTCAATATCCTCGGTGAAATATAAAATTTCATAGCCTTTATCACGAACAAGTTCGGTTTGCGGTAATTTATCAATTCGGTCAATCGAATCACCTGTTGCATAATAAATATACTTTTGGTCTTCCGGCATACGTGATACATACTCATCTAATGTCACTAATTTTTTCTCTTTGGAAGAATAGAACAACAGCAAATCTTGTAATACATCTTTATTCGCACCAAAATCGCTGTACACGCCAAACTTTAATTGACGGCCAAATGCTTCATAAAATTTTTCGTATTGCTCCCGCTCATTTTTCAACAAGTTTTCCAATTCTCGTTTAATTTTATTTTTAATATTTTTGGCAATCACTTTTAATTGCCGGTCATGTTGCAACATCTCACGGGAAATGTTCAGTGACAAGTCTTCCGAGTCGACCATCCCTTTGACAAAGCTGAAATAATCCGGGAGTAGATCGGCGCATTTATTCATGATGAGCACACCGTTCGAATACAATTCTAACCCTTTTTCATAATCCGGTGTGTAAAAATCATACGGTGCCCGTTCCGGAATATACAGAATCGCATTATAGCGTACGGTACCGTCAACACTAATATGAATATGTTTTAACGGCTTGTCGAAACCGTACCGTTTTTCGTTATAAAAATTCATGTAATCGTCATCAGTCAACTCGCTTTTATTTTTCTTCCAAATCGGTACCATGCTGTTGATTGTTTCTTCTTCTTTATAATCAACATATTCATTACTGTCATCATCTTTCGGTTTTGAATGGGTGACTTCCATCTTAATCGGGTAGCGGATAAAATCGGAATATTTCTTAATAATTTCTTTTAAACGCCATTCATCTAAAAATTCATCATAAGATTCATCTTCCGTATTTTCTTTCAGTTTCAAAATCACTTCCGTACCGATATCCGCTTTTTCCACCGGTTCAATGGTGTATCCGTCTGCACCACTTGATTCCCATTTATATGCTTGGTCAGAACCTAACGCACGACTTATGACAGTCACAACATCAGCGACCATAAACGCAGCATAAAACCCAACTCCGAATTGACCGATAATATCAAAACCGTCTTTAATTTCATTTTCTTTTTTGAAAGCAAGGGAACCGCTTTTGGCAATCGTTCCGAGATTTTCTTCCAATTCTTCTTTCGTCATCCCAATCCCGGTATCAATGACCGATAACGTCCGATCGTCTTTATTCGGCACAATTCTTATGTAGTAGTTATCTTTATCAAAGGAAAGGGAATCATCCGTCAATGCTTTGTAGTAGATTTTATCAATCGCATCACTTGCATTGGAAATCAATTCACGCAAGAAAACTTCCTTTTTTGTGTAAATGGAGTTAATCATCATTTCGAGAAGTCGCTTTGATTCCGCTTGGAACTGTTTTTTTTCCATAATCTTTCTCCTTTCAAACAAAATTATCTCGCATTTATTTTAGCACTCTATTGTCCAAAGTGCTAATCGACATTTATGTAATATCATACAATCTAAGTTCTGTCAATTTCCTTTATTAGGTCATTTTTTCTTTCATTCAACAATTGAAATACAAAACCGTCTTTCTCCTTTTGCTTCCGGTTGATAAATTCGTTCAATATAGGAAACTTCATTGTTTGACATAAGCATGACGGTTGAACTTCGCGTGCCATAGTCATCGCTTTTAATAAAAAGTGGTGATAGCATTCGTTCCATCTCTATTGGGACACCGGTATTCGGTAATAGCCCGTCCGGAAAAGGGTCGGCTTTCATTAGTAACTTAAATAATTCGTCAGGGAGGTCGGTGACGTTCTTGTTCAATAATTTTCGAAAATTGTCTCTGCCAACTTCCACCTTTGGCCATGGTGTATTCAACAAATGATTGCTTAGACCGTAAATTCCGGGCAACAACTCTCGAACGATCCCTTCTATATTGGAAAAATAATACAATTGATCTTTGTCACCGGCAATGAAATTAAAACCTGGAAATTGATTGGACTCTGCTTGTACGATTTTAAAAAAGTCGGGAATTTCCCTTTTAAAGGTGAGTGCATTTCGAACAAGTTCCCCGCGTGATTTTTTGCCAACAATATTTTCACTCGGATCCCGATAATTCGTTAAAGCGGCAAACCGTCCAAATTTTGTGACCCCCATCCAAGTGCCCATTTTTTCCAAATCCCGTCCGGCTAATATATTCGGTTCGTCATCCCAAAAGTGAACAGGTGCTGTCGGTCGTTGAAAAAATTCATCCCGATTTGCTGCCACGATTAATGGGTACTCCGGATGCATTTTATAAGCAAATAATATCAAACACATTTTCTTCCCCCACCTTCTCTACCAAAATCACATCTATTAATGTGTTAAATTTTTTTCTTTGTAATTAAATCTTTACATATTTTAAAATGAATATAAAGCCAAATTTTGTTTTTTTGAACTTTGCCGGCAGGAGGCGTACTATATTTATAGGGAAACGTATTTAAAATGAAAGAAGGAGAGGAAATGACATGTTAGAAGATTGGTTAAAATCATCTCGTCATACGGTTGTCTTTACCGGAGCAGGGATGTCAACTGAAAGCGGGTTACCGGATTTTCGTTCAAGCAATAACGGACTTTGGAGAAAAAAAGATCCAAGTCAAATTGCCAGTACGAAAGCCTTGAATGATAATGTCAAAGAATTTATTGAGTTTTATCGAGAACGCGTATTAGGTGTAAAAGAATTTGGCCCTCATCAAGGACATTATATATTAGCCAAATGGGAACAAGAGGGGATTATTCGCTCCATCATCACCCAAAACGTTGACGGTTTTCATCAAGAAGCGGGCAGCACTCGTGTGGCCGAATTACATGGAACACTTCAAAAACTGCACTGTCAGAAATGTGGAAAAGAATATAGCAGTGAAAACTATGTAAACAAAGATTATTATTGTGAATGTGGCGGCGTGTTACGTCCAAATATCGTATTATTTGGTGAAGTATTGCCGCAAGATGCTTTTCAACTTGCTATGGAGGAAACAGAGAAAGCAGACTTGTTTATCGTTTTAGGTTCTTCTTTATCCGTTACGCCAGCCAACCAATTTCCTTTAATTGCCAAAGGGAGTGGTGCGAAATTAGTAATTGTGAACATGGAACCTACCCCATTTGATAAGTTTGCCGATCAAGTGATTCATGATAAAAAGATCGGGGAATTACTTACAGAACTTGATCAAAAGATACAATAATCATTCTCTTGTTTCAAAATTACATTTTGGTTCAATCAGTAAGGATTTTTCCATCCCACTGATTGAACGCTCGACTTGTCTCTTTTTGAAATTAGTAAAATTTTGCTTTCTAAACGCATCCGTGATAACTGAATAGACGAAATCAATATAAACATTATAAGAACCGAATTACCTTCTTAAAAGCTTCAAATAACTTCGCAAAAATCGAATCCATTTTTTTCGTTCACGGAAATAACTTTGAAATAACTGCAGAAACGCTAAGTACTTTCCTTTATATGGATACCATTGAATTTCTTTATTCAGCTTGCCTCTGTCTAAAATAATCGCTTTTTCATGGCAAAAAATCTTTAATCCTTCTTCACTGTGGTAACGACCTATACCGCTATTTTTTGTTCCGCCAAACGGTAAATAATGATTGGCTACGGAGACTAATACCTCGTTTATCGTTACAGCTCCTGAAACGAGTCGACTGGCTACCCGCTTTGCTTTTTTTAAATCAGATGTCCAAACGCTGGCATTTAATCCGTAATTGGACTCGTTAGCCAGCTTAATTACCTCTTCTTCCGTTTTAAAGGGGATGACCGGCATCACCGGGCCAAACGTTTCTTCACAAACGACTTCCATATCTTGCTTAAGATTGGCTAAGATTACCGGCTGAATAAACATGGAATCATCCCATTTATCGGGTGGAGTGCCCGAAACTAACACAGCTCCTTTCTCCAATGCATCCTTTACATGTTGTTTCACAATTTCTTTTTGCTTCGGAAAAGTCATCGACCCGATGTCACTGTCTTTATCGGTACCTTGAATAAGTTTTTCCGTTTCTATCTTTACCATATTTAAAAAATCATCGTATATCGATTCCTCTACATAAATTCGTTCCGCACTCATACATACTTGCCCGGAATTCGTAAAAGCACCCCATACCGCACCTTTTGCCGCCCGTTTCAAATTTGCATCTTTAAATACAATGAGCGGATCTTTCCCACCAAGCTCTAATGTGGTCGGAATTAATTTTTTGGCGGCAACCTCTTGAATGATTTTTCCTGTACGGACCGAACCGGTAAAAAAAATGTAATCAGGATTTCCTGCAGTCAATGCAGCACCAACTTCTTTTCCGCCATGTGCAATTTGGATAACATCTTTTGGAAAACCGGCTTTTTGAAAAATTTCTTCAATATATTTACCGACCAATGGAGTGACTTCGGAAGGTTTTAAAATAACTGTATTTCCTCCCGCCAGCGCACTGATGACCGGAACAACAGCAAGCTGAAGCGGGTAATTCCATGGCGATATCACCAGAACAACCCCTCTTGGCATATATTCGACATATGATTTTTTGCCGATTAATAAAAGCGGTGTTTTTACTCTTTTAGGAGACAATATTTTTTCAGCATGTTTCACAATTGTAGTAATCGCATCCAATGTCGGCATGATGTCTGCTACCAGTGCTTCGGTTGGAACTTTCCCTGTATCTTGGACAATTACTTGGGCAAGCCGGTCCATGTTCTCCACCATAACCGACTTCAATTTTTTCAAATAGATGAGTCGTTCCGAAATGGCAAGTGTGCTCCATTTTTCAAAAGCGGTACGCGCTTGATGATAATACAGCTCCACTTCCTCGATTTTTGTCTCCTCAATATCTTCCATATATTCACCGGTGGCCGGATTAACAGCTTGCAATAGGGTCATCATTCCCATACCTTTCAATTAAATAATTAAAATAAAACTAGAACCGTTTCTATTATCTTATAACAATATGATACTGATCATTATCCTTATTTTCTAAATAAAACCGGATCATGGACGGCATTTGATCTTTTAAATCCGGGCAAGATATAGAAGCTTCCCGCAAATCCCTTTGTGCATTTGTGCAATCAAATTTCCCCATCCATGTGAGATAATCCAAAGTTTCTTTTTCAATCCGTAACGCTTTTCGTATCGATGCAAAAGAAAGCAAAAATCTTGGAATAAATAATGGTATTTTCCCTCTGGGGCGTTTTCCAAGTAATTCTATTAACATCATTTCATATAAAACCGGAACTTTGTAAGGTTTCGGATCAGTTAAATGATAAGTTTTCCCCTCACCGACATCCGCATGGCTTAAGTAAAGGACTGCTTCCACAATAAAATCAACCGGAACTAAATTAATTTCCGCTTCCGGATTTCCCATTTTTGGAAAAAGGCGGGCATTTCGCAAGCGGTCCATCATATTTAAGAACAGATAAGGCCCGTCAAATTTCATCGTTTCTCCCGTTCTTGAATGCCCTTTGACAATTCCCGGCCGGATAATCGTTACCGGAACTTGCTTTTTTAATGCATGGACTAATAATTCCGCTTCATATTTTGTTTCTTCATAATAATTTTTAAAACCGGGTGGACGGATCAATTCGTCTTCCTTTAGTATACCTGTTCTTGTCCCTGCAATATAGGCCGTACTGAAATAGGTATATCGTTTTAATTTTTGAAGTTTCTGTACCCATTCATTGACATTTCTCGTCCCGTCTACGTTGACCCGATAAGCAATATCCCTTGGTACCGCCAAATCGTAAATAGCAGCGAGATGAAATACATGGGTTACAGATGTCTCAAGCTCTCTATTTATTTTTTCGTTAATTCCTAAATGAACTTTCGTAATATCGCCTTCTATAATCGATATTTTACCATCCGGGAGCGAATATTGTTCATTGAATTGATTGATTCTCACTTTTGCTTGATGTTTCATGGTCGGAAGAACGAGCACATATATTTTTTCAACATTATCATATTTCGTTAAAATCCCGTGAATTAATTGATTAGCAATAAAACCCGGAAAACCGGTAAAAAAATAAACCTGACTCACCCTTTCACCTCCATAGCCATATTTTTCATCCCATTAAGCGGTAAATACTTTTACATTTTTCTTATCTTTATCTTCTTCATCGTAAGCCTTTTCGATTGCATCCCGATACTTGTTTTCAACCACTTTATATCGGACGGATAGCTTCGGTGTAATTTCACCGCTCTCAACAGTCCATTCATCTTCCACGATAATGATCCGCTTTGGTTTTTCATATTCGGCAAATTGTTGAATCGCTTGTTCTACTTCACTTATTAATAAATGTTGTACCTTTTCATCACGGACAATTTCATTATAAAACTTTCCCTGAATGCCATGTCGCTCCATCCATGGGATTAACTGTTCATAATCAGGTTTTATTAAAGCCACCACAAATTTTCGCTTGTCACCTACAACTAAAGCATATTCGATAAAAGCACTTTCACAAATGGCATTTTCAATTGGCTGTGGAGCGACGTTTTTACCGGTTGATAAAACAAGAATTCTCTTTTTCCGATCAACAATTTTCAAATAACCATCTTCATCCCATTCTCCGAGATCTCCGGTTTTAAACCAATCACCATCAAAGGCTTCTTTTGTTGCTTCTTCATTTTTATAATAACCTTTCATTACACTCGGACCACGAACGAATAATTCCCCGTCATCAGCCATTTTGACTTCAAGGTTAGGTAGAACTTTCCCTACAGTTCCGATTTTAGCCCTAACCATTGGATTGGTTGCTACAACAGGTGCCGTTTCCGATAATCCGTATCCTTCTAAAATAGGGAGATCAATGGCCCAAAAAAAGTTTGCAATATCCCTATTTAGCGAGCCACCGCCTGAGACCAGTCCCCGAAGATTGCCCCCAAGTTGTTTTTTCACCTTTTGAAAAACTAAACGATCGGCAATTTTCCATTTTCTTTTTAACGACTTTGGCATGGTATCGCCTAAAATCAATTCATCGACACGAGCTTTTAGATAAAGTTCATACCTTTCTATTCCCACATTCACTGCCCAATTGAACACTTTTTTCTTAATGGCACTACCTTGTTCGATTTCTTCCATTACCCTTGCATACACTTTCTCAAAAAAACGGGGAACACTGGTCATGACGGTAGGTTGAATTTCCTTTAAATTTTCCGGCAAAGTATCAATACTCTCTGCATAAGCAATTGTTGCCCCGACGGAAAGCAAAGTATAATGTCCTGCCATTCTTTCAAAAACATGAGAAAGAGGTAGGTAGGAAAGTGCTAGATCATCCGGTGTAATTTCAATTAACCAAAACTGGACGGCCTCAATATTCGCCAAAAAATTACCATGAGTAAGCATGACACCGTTTGGTTTTCCGCTTGTACCGGATGTATGAATAATTGTCACCAACTGATCACGATCAATATTGCGCCATCTTTCCTCCCAATCATTTAAAGAATTCCTTTTCCCAATTTCTTCTAATTGAGCAAAACTGATTTCATTATCCGTTGATCTATAATCATCATTCGGGTACATGGTGATAATATAATCAATCGTCTCTAACCGACTATCAATAATTTTCTTTCTTTGTATTTCATTTTCAACGACAACCGCACGCACATCCGCATTTTCAAGAATATAACGAACTTGGTGAGTCGGCAAAGTCGGATAAATCGGTACACTCACTGCATTTAAACTTGCCAAGGCAAAGTCTGTGATTCCCCACATCGGATTACTGTTCGAAATAATGGCTACTTTATCTTGCTCTTGGATACCTAAATGATGAAGACCCGATGCAACATGGATAATTTTTTGCCAAAAGGTACGATAGGTCATTTTTTGGTAAATCCCATCTTCTTTCCAAATAAAGGCGGTCTTATTAGGATATTTGTCAATGGTTCGATCCAACATTTCCACAAGATTTTCCGGTTTCATCCGATTCCCCCTTTCAAGAAACAAATAAATTTAAACTTCTGTCGTCCATTCTTGATCTAATTGAACTGCATCAGCATATTTACGCGCCCGATCAACCTGGTTTTTCCGAATTTCAAACTGCCTTTTTGCATATTCCCTCATGATATTTGAATCAAAATCAAATCTTGTTCGTACCCAATCTTGGGCAACTTGGATATCATATAATGTTGTTAAGTATTCAATGACACCGTATGCATCCGGCCATAATTCATCCATATAATCAATGAAAATTTTATAGTTTTTCTCATTCCCGGCGACATGTCTTTGGATAGTATAAATTCCGAAACGAAGATGCCGACCTTCATCCTGGTTCAAATAATCAATCCCTTGTAAAATGCCCGGTAACATCCCTGCTTTTTTAAATATTTGGCGAAAAGAGTAATAACCGGTTTCTGCCAAAATCCCTTCAACAATCATATTGTAAACGGTTGCAGCCTTAATGATAGCTTCCGGTGAATCATCGGTATTGAGTCGTTCCATTTTTTCCGGTAATTCTTCATAAAAAATTCGCTTATAACTGTCGCCATGGAAAGAGGTAAGATCAATATTTTGAATCCCAATTTCTTTTTGCCATCTGGAAAATAATTCCGTATGTTTCGCTTCATCAAACATGAAAGTCGACAAAAACATTGTATCTTCCAATCTTCCTTGCCTTGCCATCAGCTGTACCATTGGCAAGATATCTAATGTGACAGCTTCTTCACCGCCGGCAAATGAGGCAACCAGCGGTAAAATCGTTATTCTTTCATCATCGGTCATATTTTCATAATCAATTTTATCCTGTGTAAAATCAATTTCGGCAGGGTCCCATTTCCCGTTTTTCTTCGCTTTTTCCCACAATTTATACATCGGTGATTCCCAATTCAATTGGCTGTCAACAGTTTGAAAACTCTCATGAACCATACAAATACCTCCTTGAAAAATTTGTCAAATTTAGCCGGCACAAACAGTTACTAAATCTTCCTGTTATGGTTTAAGAGAAAGATGTAAAGGAAGAAAATAAGTACCCGAAAGGCCCGATTGGTTCATCTAACCGTCAGTGGAGGATGAAGAAAACCCCACTAATGGAGTTTCACTTTATTAAGAAACGGCCCTTTCATGTAATGAGCCGTTCCGATTGTCAATTTCCAAAATCAATTTCTTCTATAAGCTAGAAATTTACTGCGTTAAGCAAGGTTTGTAGTTTCAGTGCAAGCCCCATATTCCCTTTGATTTTTAGTTTTCCGCTCATAAAGGCAACGGTCGGATTCAATTTTTTTGCAATCATATCTTTGAAATCTTCCGTATTTATCACAAGTATACAAGTTGGTTTCAATTCCTCCCCGCTTACGGCTCTGCCTCCCTTTTCATCAATGATAATTTGATAAGTACCGCCGTCTTCTCCTTGTAAGGTAAATTGATACACACCTTCTTTTCCTTTTGTTATACTCGGATCATGTTTTAATGCCGCATCAATCATTTCAAACTGAACAAACAGGTCTTGGTCTGTACGGACATCATATAGATAAAGAGGCAATTAGAAATATTACAGAAAATGTGCAAAATCTTCCATTAGTTCATAAGCAGTTAAAAATTTTAGAGAATTTTGGGCGGA
>Ga0207789_1000590_pt1 | contig 11997 bp, 11 predicted proteins | sample HigsolmetaGSP12D_FD_184840 | JGI IMG/M metagenome (GOLD analysis project Ga0207789, IMG submission 184840) | High solid enriched microbial communities from the Joint BioEnergy Institute, USA - SP1-2-D (SPAdes) | ecosystem: Engineered > Bioreactor > SSF (Solid state fermentation) > Aerobic >...
AAAGCTCATACATGATTTCTAATCTCTTTTGATCAGCAAGGGCTTTAAATTTTTTTTCATATTGTAGAAATGTCGGTTTTAATGCTTCCAATTATATCCTCCTTTCATCAAATTTTTTTGATGTTTAAATCTTAATTTAATTTCCAATAAAATGCAACTCATTTTATCAAAAAAAATTGACTTATTTGTAACCTAATGTAAATAAGAAGTTCTTCCTTAATCCATATAATAACCCGTCTGTCCATTAATATTACATCAATATTGAACTAACCTACCCCTTTAGCACAAGAAGCGACTGCCTTATTGAACAATCGTACCCGTTACTTTAAGTAAAATACTTCACAATATTCTACGTAAATAAATCAAAAAAAGGCAATGCTATTATAAAGTAAAGCATTCGCCCTTTGGCTTAATAAGAGAGTTTTATTTTTCAAGTTGACCTTTTAACTCAACTAACTTGTCTTTAATAAAAGGATCAATCTCGTCAGGTAAATGATCTAATCCAAAAAATTGTGCTTCTATTCCTTGGTTGGTTTCAGGTGTTATTTCTCCTTCGTATTTGGTACATAAATAACCAATTGCAACCGTTTGATATTCATCTCTACTTTCCTCGACTCGATTTATTAATTCCTTTCCTGAATAGACACCAAATAATTTTAACTCTTTTATCTTTACACCTATTTCTTCAAAGACTTTTCGTGTAATACACTCCTCAACTGACTCATTTAACTGCAAAATTCCACCCGGAATCCCCCAAGTTGCTCCTGAATATCTACTTAATAATATTTCCCCGTAATGATTAACAATAGCCACACTTGGTCGAACAATTATTAGAGGAGAATTTCCAACCATTTGCCTCATATTTTCACAATAATCCATACGTACCTCCGTGATATTAATTTATTTACATTTATCCTGCACAACACGATAATTTCGAAACATCTTTGTCAAAAGTAAGAGCAGTTAGTCTTAATCCTTCTGCCATTGTTAAATATGGTGCAAGGCTATCTTTTAAATCCTCTACGGTTAAACCGAACTTAACTACTAATGTCGCTGCATAAATAACTTCTCCTGAATTTTCAGATACAATATGAACTCCAAGAACTTTTAATGTTTTAGCATCAGCAACAATCTTAAATACACCTGTCGTTTCACGGTTTACTAATGCTCTTGGAACCGCATCTAAAGATAATACAGATGTTTTTACTTCATAGCCTTGTTCTTTTGCTTGTTTTTCTGTTAAACCTACTGATGCAATTGATGGATTTATAAAAGTAACAGCAGGAACAACGGATAAATCTAGTTTTTTATTTAACCCACCAATTGCATTATCAGCAACAATTCCACCTTCGTAGGCTGCTACATAGACAAATTGCGGACCTAATGTTACATCTCCAGCTGCATAAATCTTCTCATTACTTGTTCTAGCATAATCATTAATTAGGATTTCGTTTCTTTCTCCGACTTTAACCCCTGCTGCACTTAAATTTAAAGAATCTGTATTTGGTATTCTTCCAGTTGCAACAAGTAATTGTTCTGATTCCACGACTTTTTTCTTGCCATTCACTGTTAAATAAACCTTCTTTACATCTCCAACTTGTTCTACACGATCATAGGTAGCACCTGTCACAAGGTTTATATTTTGTTCTATTAAAACTTTTTCTATTGCTTTTGAAATCTCTGGGTCGTATTCTTTTAAAAGACGCTCACTTCTTTGTATAAGCGTTACTTCTGAACCTAAATTATGGAACAGTTGCCCAAGTTCCAATCCTATGTAACCTGAACCAAAAACAGTTAATCTTTTAGGTACTTTTTTTAATTCCAATAGTGTTGTACTTGTTAGATAATCTACTTCTTCAAGTCCTGAAATCGTTGGTATAGATGGCGAAGCACCTGTTGCGATTAAAAAGCGTTTGGCAGAAATTTTCTCACCATTTACTTCAACTGTATTCTCATCAACAAACTTAGCTTCACCCTTTATTAAATCAATGCCATATTCATCTATTAAATCTATATATTTCTGATTTCTAAGTTCGTTAACTAATTCATCCTTTTCATTCACTAAAGAGGCTAAATCAACTTCTCCAGCATAGGTTTGTAGCCCTGTGAACTGATTTACTTTTGCGAAATGATTGATTTCTCCAGCTCTAAGAAGCGTTTTAGATGGAACACAGCCAATATTTACACAGGTCCCACCAACTGTCCCACGTTCAATCATACCAACCTTTGCCCCATATTCAATTGATTTAATTGCTGCTGAAAAGGCGGCTCCACCTGAACCGATAATGAGTAAATCATAATCATCTTTATGAGCTAAAACTACATTTTTAGTAGATGAAACTTCCTCTATATATACAGATTTATATTTTGCTTGTATAATTGCGAGTTCTACTTGCTCCGTATTAATATCATTAGGTAATTCAAATATCGATTCGCCACGCCTAAAACTGGTTTCAATATTTTTAGCACCTATGCTGGTTAATGCAGCATCAAGATGTTGTTCACATCCAGTACAAGTCATTCCATTGATTTTAACCCGATATTTTTTCACAATTTATGCCTCCTCTATATTCAATCAGGGAATTAACGATTCAATTATAGGACATTGATGTAATGCCTTTTGATCTGGACATCTACTTTTTAAGTCCTTTAACATTGAATCAATACGCTTTAAATCTGCAATTTGTTCTTGGATTTCTATTCCCTTTTTTGATACAAATTCAAATATATTTTTGCAACGAACTTCATCATTATCAACAACTCCAAGTAATTTATAGATTTCACTCAATGAAAAGCCAAGATCTTGTAGTCTTTTGATAAATTTCACACGCTTAACATCTTCATCTGAATATATCCTATACCCTGCATTCGTTCGGGAAGGCTCGTTTAATAATGCTTTTTGTTCGTAATATCTAATTGTCTCTTTATTTACACCGCATTTTTTTGCAAATACACTAATTCTGTAACTCATATTATTCACCCCTATAAACATAATAAACCGTGTACTAAGGTACACGGTCAAGTATAATATTAAATTTCTCTTCTTCAAATTTTCTGCTGCTATAATGGTGCAACTAAAAAAGACTCTTCCACTTTTTGAAACAAAGCTTCCTGTAGAACAATTAGATTTTATTAATCATTTGTACCTTTTTTTCTAATCTTTCAGTTAGTATTACTGGTATCTTTAATAAATTTGTACATTTTACGAATACTTTAATACAGAATTAATAATAATTGCTTAATATATTTATCCTTGCTACATTAACTGCATAGTAGTAATACAGGTATTGTCTGCTTTAAATGTTGAGATTTCAGTTTCTGCTATTTTTCCATCGTGTTCTACCTTTACTTTAAAAGTCTTATCCCTCGGTAACCAAAAATCAATAAATCCATTTGCTAATGTTGTCATTTTTTCATCAACAATTACATTCCCCTCTTCATCTTGAATATAAACATTGAAGTCTTCTTCTACTAATTCGCCTTGGCAACCTGTTAAACTGTGGTTCTCGCAAGGGTGAGTTGCTTCAACATATGGTGCAATCGAAACAAAAAATTCATCTTTTGGAAGACTGTAAACCGTTTTTGAACCATTTTCATTTGAAACAATAAGTTCTTCTGAAGTAATTGAAGCAGAACTATCGGTAATCTTATCCATACTGTAATCTTGGACAAGTCTTTTTATATCATCTGTTTCACCAACAACTGGGCTGCCTACATTTTCATTTGCACATGCAGATAGCATAACTATGCTTATTAAAAGCGCTATTAGTATTTTTCCTTTCAATTTGAATTCCTCCTTTTTCTTTTTAATATTCTTCGTGCAATAACAAAAAACCTACAATATCTTTTTTAAAAAAAGCATTCTTTGTAAAATAATTAAAAGTTATTTTATGGTATCCTTCCATTATTTTGAATATGTTTTATTAGATACTCTGCATCTTTCCCAACTCCTTGGATAAGTGCAGAACCTCTACTGTACTGCCAAGGTAATCCGATAAAATACAAACCTTTAATCGGGCTAATCCCTCTTTCATGAATCGGTAAACCTTTTTGATTTACTACTCCATCTATATCAATCCAACTATAATCTGATTTAAAGCCTGTGGACCAAATGACATTATTAACTTTTATTCTAGTATCGTCCTTAAATATGATACTATCATTATTAATAGATATTGTTTTAGGTTTAATTATTATTTTTCCAGTTCTTATTTGTATTTTAAGCTCATTACCAAATATAGGATCAGGTTGTTTCTTAATGAATTGACCAATCATTGAATTAACGTTTGCTGAATAAATTCCTAATTTATCTAACCACAAAAAAATGCTTCTATTCATAATATCTTGCGGAAGGAATTTTATTTTGTGGCTAACTGATAAATATGTTTCTCTTTCCTTCGATAATTCAACTGCGATCTGCGCTCCCGAATTACCCCCACCTACAACTAATACTGGCCCTTCTTTTAATTGTTTCGGATTTTTATACTGTGATGAATGGCACTGATAAATCTGATCAGATAGGGAACCATTCAACCTTGGTATGAATGGATTCTGAAAAGCACCCGTAGCTATGATTACATTTCCAGCAGTAAATTCACCATTATTTGTTGAGATTATATATTCCTCATTAGCTAGGTGAAGGCGTTGGACCTCAGTACTCAATTTTAATGGCAAATCAAAAGTTTTCGCATAATTGGACAAATATTGGGCAATTTCGTCTTTAGTTGGATAATCATCCTGATTACTATCTAGGCCTAATCCCGGTAATGAGCTATAGTTTCTTGGGGTAAATAATTTAAGAGAATCATATCTGTTTTTCCAAACCTCTCCAATTTCTTCACCTTTATCAATAATTAAAAAGGATAAGTTAGTTTTTTTTAGAAAATATCCCGTTGCTAGACCAGCTTGTCCTCCCCCGATTACAATTACATCAAATTTCATATGACAAAAATTCTCCTTTAAGCGATAATTTTACAAGATGAATAGAATAGTATTTATTGAATTGCTGTTATTAGTGATAAATATAATGATACTGCTGTAAATATACTCATTGTAAACCCAAAAAGGATTGGTGCTTTTTTCACGTAGGCCATTATAGTTAATCCAATAAAACATAAGGTTAAGGCTAATAAAAGGAGGCTGTTTATACCTAAATGTATAACAAGTTGTGAATCATGTACTATATGTCCTTGGTAAAACAGATCAAATAATTTTGACAACCCCGATGCAGTCAATGTTTGTTGGATATCATGTGGAGGTTCTTGCTGACCCAACACTCCAGTTACCGAAAAGATCAAAAATATTATGAGACTCTCCACTTTTACCCATGGTATTGGATTGAAATAGTCATCGTTCTTTATTCTTTTTCGAATTAAAATACTATTAATAAATGCATAAACTATTAATGGAATAATGAGCAGATGTTTAATTAGTAGAGATTGACCATATGGAAGCATCCAAGAATTTGTATAATCTTTATAATCAATGACAACGTTCATCAATGAAAGTCCAGATACCATAGTTGTAATGAAACATAATAACGCAAATGGTGTAAACCATTTTAAAAACTTCATCCAATTTGAATAATTTTTTGAAGTCCAACCAACTACAATTAAAATCCCTACCCAACTAGTAACAGCAAGAAAGTGAATTGTATGTACAATGAAGCCCTTCAACTGTTGTATCGAACTCGCATGACTTGACCAACCTAATGCTAAAATTAATAGGAAAGTAATAGCCAAACCGATGTAAGCATATAGAGACCTTTTTCGATAATCAAACCAAATAATATAAATAAATAACACATTTGAGATAAGGTAGGTAAAAATCCATGATTTCCCCACTTCAAAGGTAAATAGCACCAATATAAATGTCTTTGCAAACCCAACATCCTGATAAAGATATAAAATCACTTGTAGGACAGGTATAAATGAAAGTATAGCAATACCGGCTGTTGCAGCCATGAGAATTCTTTTCTGCACATTAAAATCAGGTCTGTGGGTACTAGGTACAATCCGAAGAATAAAACTACCCATTAGAATCGAAAAACAAAGGTATAATAAGGGTTCACTGATGAATCCGATGATAAACATTTATTTTCTCTCCCTCCTCATTAGCCAAAAAAAGCTAAGGATAACGATTACAAATAAAAGACCTGTAATGATAGGAATAATATAAGAAGGTAGGTTGCTTTGTTTTACTTCAGGTTTTAGTTGTGCAGGGGTAGCTCTAGGAACATCTTTAACTTGGTTTTTTTCCTCATTATCATCCAATTTACCATCCGACTCATCAGGCGGGATATCTACAGAAAAAGAAAAAGCTCCTTGTATTGGATGTCCGTCTGCACCAATTATCTGCCAATCAACCTTATACAAACCGTTTTGTAATGGCTGATTAATGGTAGCCCTCATTGTGTCATTCTCAATTACAAAGTTATTTAATTCAACAGAATCTCCGCTTGAAGTTGAAACTTTTAGTGTACTCGTCTGTTCAATCTTTGTTCCAAATATTAAAATTACCTCTTGAATAGGTTCGGTTATTACTTGACCATCTTTAGGTGTGGAGTCTACTAGTGAAGTGTGTGCTAAAACTTGATTGGAAAAAATACTAAATACAAATACTAGTAATAATAACAGTCGTTTCCCCATTCTCTGTCTCCCTTTTATTTTAAATATTCAGAAAACCAAAGCCACACTATTATAGCATACATTATGAATTTTCAAGTTGTAATTTGATAGGAAGCTTTGGATGATTTTTTACCCACTGATATTGATAATATATAGTACAATTAAATTTACTCAGAAGAAGCAAAGGGCCTTCCAATTGGAAAGCCCTCTCTATTCTATTCTTTTACCTTCATTAGTCGTAAACTATTTAATGCTACCAGAATTGTTGCCCCCATATCTGAAAGGATTGCAATCCAAAGCGTTAACCAACCCGGAATGACTAATAATAAGGCAATTAATTTAATTCCAATTGCAAAAGTGATATTCGCCTTAATTATATTTAAAGTTTTACGACTCAGCTTAACAGCAAATGGAAGTTTAGTTAAATCGTCTCCCATTAAAGCAACATCAGCTGTTTCAATGGCCGTATCTGTACCTGCTCCGCCCATTGCAATACCAACTGTAGAGGCTGCTAATGCAGGGGCATCATTAACACCATCACCAACCATTGCAACATTTCCGTACTCGGATCTCAATTGTTTAATATAATCTAATTTATCTTGCGGCATCAGTTCTGACTGAATTTCTGATACGCCTACTTGACTACCTATTGCTTTTGCAGTACCTTTATTATCACCTGTTAGCATAATCGTCTTTTTAATTCCTAATTGATGTAGCTTTTGAATGACATCTTTACTTGATTCACGGACTTCATCAGCTACCGCAATAATTGCAAGGACTTCTTTGTCCGTTCCAAAAACCATAACTGTTTTCCCTTGATTTTGAAGAGTTGTTACTTCATTTTCTAAATTCTTATCATAATTAGTAGTTGATAAATCTTTAAAAAGTTTTGGACTTCCAATATAATACATTGTTCCATTTATAGTACCCATAATCCCTTTTCCCGTTATGGAAGAGAAATCATCTACAACGATATTTGAATAAGAAAGATTTTTCTCTTCTGCTTTTTTCATAATTGCAGATGCAAGAGGATGTTGAGAACGATACTCCAAAGCAGTAATAATCGATAAAAACTCTTTTTCATTTGCCTTTTGATTCAAAACTTTATAATCGGTAACAACTGGGATACCTTTTGTTAATGTACCTGTTTTATCGAATGCAATAGCCTTTAATGCGCCCATTTCTTCAAGGTAAATTCCACCTTTTACTAGAACACCTTTTTTCGCCGCATTTCCAATCGCTGAAACAATAGAAATAGGAGTCGATATGACCAACGCACAAGGACAACCAACCACAAGAACAGCTAAACCTTGATAAACCCATGTTCCCCAATCTCCATTAAAGAATAATGGTGGTACTATTGCAACTAATGCTGCGATAACCATAATGATTGGCGTATAATATCTGGCAAATTTATCGACAAAAGCTTGAGCTGGAGCGCGTTCGCCTTGAGCTTCTTCAACAAGATGAATAATTTTAGAAATCGTTGTATCTTCTACAAGTTTAGTTACTTTTACTTCTAGTAACCCCTCTTCATTTATTGTCCCTGCAAATACCTCATCATCAATTGCTTTTGCAACAGGGACTGACTCACCAGTAATAGCAGCTTGATTAACGGATGAGTTCCCACTTACTACCTCACCATCCATAGCAATCTTTTGACCGGGTTTCACGATCATAATGTCACCAACTATGATGTCATCTACATGGACCATTATTTCTTGTCCATTCCGTCTAACGAGTGCTTCTTTCGGGGCAATATCCATTAATGAGCGAATGGATTGTCTTGCTTTATCCATTGAGTATCGTTCAAGGGCTTCACTAATCGCAAAGAGAATAACAACAATGGATGCTTCTGCCCATTCTCCGATAATGGCAGCTCCAATAATAGCCACGGTCATAAGAGTCTTCATATCAAAATCAAAGTGTAGCAAGTTTTGGAAACCTACTTTGAAGAGTGAATATCCTCCAATCACAATTGATGATACAAATAGTAATGAAGTAATGAGGTTTTCTTCCCCATTTACAAACTGTGAAAGGTAACCAAAAACAATAAATAAAGACGCATATAATAAAGTACTATGTTTTTTATAAAATGGCACTTTATCTTCTTTTTTTATTTCATTTTCTACCTTACTCTCTTGTGTAGCATGACCTACTGGTTTTTCAGGGATAACTTTAAGGTTCTCAAACGCACCGGCTTTTTCTAGCTCTTCAATAGAAGCTTCTCCATATACAGAAATTTTTGATGCTCCGAAGTTGACTTTTGCATCTTGTACTCCAGGAAGATCCTTTACATTTCTCTCAAACTTCCCTGCACAATTAGCACAGGAAAAACCCTCAACTCTATATACTTTTTTATCTACTGATTTTGTTACTTCACTCAACTTCAATCCCCTCCTTCTGATGTTCGAAGGCCATGTGTATTAGTTGTTTTACATGCTCATCATCTAATGAATAATAAACTAATTTTCCTTCTTTGCGGTACTTGGCTAAACCCAAGTTTTTTAACAATCTTAAATGATGAGAAGCTGTAGCGTTTGTAGATCCTACAATATTCGCTACATCACAAACACATAATTCTCCCTCTAAAGACAAGGCATAGGCAATTTTTACCCTTGTATCATCGGAAAGAGCCTTAAAAACTTTAGCTACTTCCATCGGATTTTGTTCAGCAAGGTTATTTTTAGCTCTGGTGACTTTTTCCTCATTAATACACGTCACTTCACAAATATCTTTTGTCATAATTATCCCCCTTATATTCAAACAATTATTTGAATAACTAATTTAGTTATATTGTATTCGAGAACAAACAAATGTTCAAACGATTATTTGAATAATACAGTAAAAAATTTTAACTTTTTATAGCATGGTTTAATTGAACCAATTTAATATCATACTAAAAGTTCCATTTTCAGACATAATCATAATTCCTAAAGCTAAAAATACAATTGGAACGATAATTTTTTCGTATTTTTCTACTGTTTCAGATATACCTTTTACAGCTGATACACGTTGGCATAGATATAATAACACTGCCGCAGCAATATAATAAATTACAATAGTAACGATTAATTCAATAGTGTTTAGCACAGTAAAGTATGGAATATAGACACCTAAGTTATCCCCACCGGCAGCTAACATAATGACTGTAACACTTAGTATAAAATTGCTGAATCGGTTAGTGGATTCAAGAATTTCTTCATCCTCTTCGTCTCCTTCATCTTTTTCAAATAAAACTTTTAACCCTATAAAAATTGGAATCAAACCAAGCAAGCCAATCCATTGTTGAGGAATAAATGCTATTCCAAAAGATGCTAATAAGCTAATGATAATAAGTACAGTAAAGCCTAAATATTGCCCTAAAACAATATCCCTTACCCCACCTTTTCTATTTTTCACTTGTGCAAATAGAACAACTAAAATCACAATATAATCAATACTTGTCGCTATGTATGAGACAATAGCTGATACTATCGTTGTTAACAAAGTTAATCACTCCTATCGTATATAATTTTCATCAGGTGATATTCAAACAATGATTTGAATGTTAATTTCATTTTTTATTTTACTGCTATATATTATTTTTGTCAAACGAATATTTGAATAATTTAAAGCACTAATTTACAAAATCAAAAAAGCATTCATAACTTTTATGTATGACAGTTAATCATTATGAACCTTAAAACTATCCCTTATATATTAGTTGCAGTGCTGATTCTTTCATGGTTTGATTGTATTATATGGCATTTTAATTATTTGGAGGGTGTAGGTTTATGATTACTTCTGAAAAGGAAATCGAAAATAAAGTGATGAAAAAGGTTGCAAAAAATCTAATTAGACTTAATGTTCCCTTAGAGAAGATCAAAGCAGCAACCAATTTAGCGGAAGATGTAATAAATGAATTACAAAAAGAAATTACAGAATAATAAACGCCTTGACATGACTCAAGGCGCTTTAATAATTATGAAATGAAACTACCCAAGAATGAAAAAAACTTATTGATTGAGTATAAAATATCCCCAAAGAAACGGAAATACTTTTTACATTATTCTGGCTTGTTGTCAACTTTACCAGTATCAGTATAAAACTCTTTTAAATTATTATATTTAACAGTTGTTACCATCCCAGATGAAGCATGGTGTAAGTCATGGCAATGAAACAGCCAATTTCCCGGATTGTCTGCAACAAAAGCAACTTCATATGTTTCACCATATTTAACATTTAGTGTATCTTTAATGATAGGCGATCCCTTAAGTTCTTCACCATTTTTACTTAGTACTTGGAAGAAATGACCATGAAGATGCATAGGATGATCTGCCTGATCCATACTGTTATTCGTTAGTGTAACCTTTACCTTGTCTCCCTCATTAACCTCTATAGGTGGTATATCTGGATATGTTTTCCCATTGATTGTCCAAACCATACCCATTCCTGTATTCTCGTCCATCGCAGTACCAAGTTCCATTTCGTATTCAACGTCAAAATTATCATTTAAAGAAAACTGTGATTCCGTTTTTTCGCCAAGTGCAGTGAGTTCTACCAAGTCAGTTGTTGAATTATGTTTGGCTTTTTCACCGTTTCCATCTTCATAAACAACATCGATTTTCATATCTGCCGCTGCTTCCATTTCACCATGACAATCAATGGTAAAGTCCTCAGTACCATTTGCAACAAATTCGACATCAATTCGTTCTCCCGGTGCGACTTCAAACACTGAACCGTTTACGAATTGAGGTTTATTTACTTTTTGACCATCTACATGAGTTACCTTATATTCAACGGGAATATGAATTTGATGTGCCATGTATCCTGCGTTGACAAATCTTAATTTAACTGTTTCTCCCTTTTTTACTTTTAACGGTTCATTTTCTTCATATGTTTTTCCGTTAATTGTATAAATATCATATGTCGACATATCATGAGTCATCATCATCTGTCCGTTTTCCATGTCCATGCTATCATGATCCATTCCGTCCATGTCGTTATGGTTCATATCTTCCATTCCATTTGTTTCAGTTTGTGATTCTGTTTCTGTGTGACTCCCTGATTCCCATTCATCAAGAACAAGCGTATAATCTCGATCATATTTTTCGTCTTCTGCGGATTCTACGATAATAGTTCCATACATTCCTTTGTCTAATTGATTCACTCCATCCTGATGAGAATGATACCAATAAGTTCCCGGATCTTCTGCCACGAATTCATACGTATATGTTTCACCGGGGACAACAGCATCTTGTGTTACACCGGGGATTCCATCCTGTGTATTTGGAACAGGAATACCATGCCAATGAATCGAAACAGGCTCCTCCAATTCATTTTTTAAGTTGACTTTAACTACTTCTCCTTGTTTTACTCGAATTTGCTC